>JABAOC010008368.1_pt2 | contig 18156 bp, 20 predicted proteins | sample 7062161 | NCBI WGS metagenome assembly JABAOC01 (sample SAMN14538625, study PRJNA623070) | marine sediment metagenome | biome: marine biome [ENVO:00000428]; feature: marine pelagic biome [ENVO:01000023]; material: deep marine sediment [ENVO:00002113] | place: India: Gulf of Khambhat ... | reverse complement strand
GACCCCAGACCCCAGACCCCAGACCCCAGAAAAAACCCCAGAAAAAAAACAGGATAAAAAAAAATTATTAATTATTTTTTTTTATGCTTTATTTTTTTTTAACACTTGGAGGAAAAAACCCCAGAGAAAACGGAGAAAATATCAAAAAGTGAAGATGCGCCCTTACCTCATCAAAAAAAAAATATTTTTATATTATATAATGACTAAAAAAATATTATATAGAGTTGATGGACAAAATTGGACGACGTCAATTAAAGACGTAACAGACAGGATAAAGACCGAGAGTGATGAGGAAGAGAAAAAAATTGAAGTACAAATTTATACCTTAGACGTGAATACGCACCGCATTTGTAGCAAATGCTGTCAAATACAACCGGTTGATAACTTTTATCGATATAAAAATGTTTATACTTCACCTTGTAAATTATGTCTAAGGACATCAAATCTTAACAGATGGAGAATAAAAACAGGTGCAAACGGAGGGACAGGACTAATAAAATTAGACGAAGAAAAAAAAGCACAATTATTAATAGAAATGGAAGATCACGAAATACCCTTAAAGAAAGTGGCAGAAAACGCCGGAATAACCTATGCTTGTTTAAGATTATGGGTAAAAAACGGACAATTGAAAGCGAGACCGAAAAAAGAAAAACCGGAGAAAAAACCGAAAGAAAAAAAGAAGAAAACAAAAAAAAATAATTAAAAAATAAAAAAAATATTTTTTTTTCATAAAATTTTTTTCTATGTCTAATATATAGATGTCAAAATCAAGTTCCAGAAACCCCGTTTACGATAAAAGCCAGAAAAAATGGATAACAATACGCCAAGCATTACGAAGAAATATAAAGGAGAATGAGGGCAATTTTGAAATAAGGTTGAACCGTATTATTGCTTATCACAGGAGACAGAGAAAATATGTGGAGGCGACACCGCAACAAGCAAATGAAGGGTTAAGAAATGGTAATTTTGAATTATATCAAATGATAGGGGTTCAAAATTATGATGAAACAACTGGCATCATAGGAAGACCAACCATAACACGGAGGCAGAAAGACCGAATCGCAAATAGACCAGTAGTGCGGAAGATACTCGGAGCGCAGGATAGAGAAGACCCATTTATGCTTTATAACTTCTTAAGAGAAAATAATGTAAAAGGCAAGGGGCAATTTATAGTAGCACAAAACGGCAGAACAATTTTTAATAAGGAATTAGACATAGGGAATAACCTACACAAGTGGTGGAGAGATGAAGGCGGTATATTTATTGGACTTGTTGATAGTGATACATACATATGGTTTCTTGCTGATTTAACACAAGAAGCAGGGAGAAACGAAAGAGACTATTTATATGTTATTAATAGACACGGAAGCAAAAATTGGACGGATTGGACGATAGAAGAAAAACCAACAACACGTAGGAGAAGAAATGTAATGAATAAAACAACCACCATAATTTACTGGGTTCCTGACACTAAATTACCTATACCAACAGCACCGCAGAATATATATCAGACATTTAGAGACAACGAAGACAACAGTTGCTTCTTTAAGGGCATTGAACAATTTATAACGGCAAAAATGGAAGAGAAAAGCGCCTACCGGACAAAAGACAGGTATAAAGCTCTGACAAACAAAGTAAATAAACTTAAAACCCTCTACCCTAACGGAGTACCTGAAGAAAAAATACAAGAAATAGCGGATACCCTACGCATATCTTTTGAAATTCGTGATATGTTTAATTCTTTATTTATTACTGTTAGACCTGATAAAAAACCCCTAACCACTATAAGATATTATAACACGAAAGAAAACCACGTAGAAATAGACAAATATATAGGCAATCTTAACAACAAAATAGAAGTAGAAAGCGCACAGGAACTAACAGATATGATAGTCGAAAAACTACAAAAGGGTGAGTTTTTCTATTATTTAGGCACATTATTTAAACCCAGCATAGTTTTTACACAAGACGCATCATATACTTACAAGAGCGACCAGAATAAAATAATTGATAAGTTTAACAAAGAGAACCGCTTATATGATTATTCTATAGATTACCGGTCAAAATTAGCGACATACATAGAGGCAGGGGTTAATTATAATACCCATTGTTCTTTTCCAGAAATGAAGAAATACACAGCAAAACACATAGAAGAAAACTTTATAGAATACGATATGAAACAAGCATATAAACAATACAGGAACGCCCCACATTATTTAGGGTTTCCAACTATCTTAACACCGCCTGTCAAACTTTACAATTGGAATGTTTCAAAATGTAAAAAATATGTAGGATATTACCAAGTCAAAATAACAGGTTATAAAAACCAAAACACGAAAAACATTTTAGACATTATGGGACTATCTACAGGTGTTCATTATCTATTAACCTCACCGGAAATTCTATTGTTTGATATGTATGGCACTATTTTTGAATTTATAAGCGGTTCATACTCATACAAGACCATCGACATAGAATTAACGGAAGAAATGTTGGAAAATAGAAATTACTGTGTGTGGGCAGGAAAACTTAACTCACACAATGAAACAACAAGCAGGAAGACCATATGTAGCAGGTCTCTTGCTGATATTCTTTCAACTAAATATGATTCTGTTAGTATTAACGAATATCCGAAAGGGTTAAGCGATATCGGGTTTGATAGTAAGGTTGAATGTAAGGTGGAATATAAAAATGAGAAGGTACCTTGGTTAGGACACATCGGAGGTTATATCACGGCATACACAAGAACAAATGTGCTGGTTCATATGTTAAAACTACAACCGGAAGACATAATAGGATACAAATTAGATGGATTTATAACAAAAAAACCGATTGAATATTTACCACCAAGTATATGGCACACAGGTGAAAACCTAAAACCAACAAAAGCAAAATTTGACTGGGGATTTTCTATTTATTCTTCTTGTTTTGAAAACCTTGAATGTTTAGATTTACCCCTGTTTAATGAAAGGGTGACATTTTTAAGCGGAGAAGGCGGAACCGGTAAAAGTCACACAATATTAAGCAATATGGACGCCTTTTATGTTAGTGCTTGTTGGAGATTAAACGCAGAAAAAACGAAAGAATACGGATGCCAGTCTTTAACAATTCATCAGATGTTAGGAAAGGGATGTCAGTCTTATTTAAACAGGAATGCGCCACCCCCTATATTATTCATTGATGAATTAACACAGATACACAAAGAATGGATAACCGATTTAATAAATAAATGTCCATATTCTATTATTTATATAGCAGGTGATATAGACAAAGATGGTGATTTTTACCAGTGTAAGTTTAAAGACGTTGAACCCATAGATGATTTTACAAATATGGATTTTGTAAAGTTTGAAACCAACTATAGATGCAAGGATAACCGATTTCTTGAAGAGTTAAGGGGGTTGCGTGATGTTATGAAAAAATCAAAATTTAACACTTCAACAATTGGTAAATATGTAACGGAAACCCTGAAGGATAGAATAATAGATAAAGAAACCTTAACAAAAATATATAACACAGAAACAGACTGGGTAATATGTAGCACAACAGATGCTGAAAATAGTCAGACGGACTATTATACAAAAACGCTAAAGGGGAATAAATATTTATGCGTAAAGCACAGCGCCGAGCATATATACCAGAGACTACAGGGAAAAGAAATAGCACTGAAAGGAGACATAAAAAGAGGCGAAATAACAGAAAAAAGATATGAAAAAAGGGAAGCATTCACAATTCATTCTTTTCAAGGCATAACAATAAAAAACCCAGACCGCTTATTTATAGATTTAAATAGAATATTTAGTCCAAGACAATTATACACCGCTTTATCAAGAGCGGAATACAGAGAGCAGGTATATTTAATTATCTAATAAGGCGACGCACTTTATACCTGACAAAATAGTGACCACAGAAAGGGCATAATTTAATAACTTTATAAGCAAGGCGGTGTCGGTGTCTCTTGAACCAACGCCAGCGTATCATCTATATACTTACTATTTAAAATTTTATTTTTTTCTTCATCTGTGAGAGGTTCATCGCAAGCGTCTTCTAATTTACCACCTAACGCCACCAATTCAATCATTCTATCTTTAACAGAAGAAGGAAGAGGCAACCTGTTAAACACCCAGTTATGTAAAAAATCATCAATTTCTTCTTCCGGTGTTTCTTCTACTATTTCTGGTTCTTTCCAAGGGATTTCAAGATTTACACAAGACCCACAGCATTTTTCTTCCAGGTTAGACATTCTATATATATTACAAAATAAAAAAAAATACGAAAATTGCATTACCCTTTATGTTTTTCCAATTTCTGGTGATCACCAGCACTGTTTATGAAGGGAGAATAAAAGTTGCACGCATAAAATTTTTTTTTTCAACCCTGATGTTCATTCCATATATCAATACCCACTAAATGGTCTAATATGTCAATGCTATTACATTTATTATCAAAAGGGAGACCAACCATACACGGCGTCAAGTTTCTATCCGGTATATCGTCTATATAATCAAGACTATTTTGTATAACTCTTTCAAGTTTTAATTGGTATAAAACTTCATTGAATTTTTCAATAGGTAGAGCATACTCATAAATAAGAATACGAAGAACATCCGGCATATTTTCTAACATATTGGTATATATAAGTATGTCATTGTTAAAATCCGGAGGACTTGCTGAAGAACTTGAAGGAATACTTGGAGAAACGTTAGGTTTAAGCGCTGAAGAAGCAGTAGCATTAGAGCTTTTAGGAGCCCCCGCATTACCTCTAATCTTAGTAGGTCTTAAAGGGGCAACAGAAACAAAACAAGCACTAGACAGGGCAAACGAAAGACGACAAAGAGAAGCAAGACAAGCGGGGGTAGAAATTCCAGAAAATGTGTTGACAGGGGGAATAATTCCAAGAAGTTTAACACCAGAACAGAGGTCAGCAATTGCTAAAGCATCAAGCAAAGTAAGAAGCAAAGTAAATCAAGAAAGGTCACAGGCAAAACAACAACCGGCGAGTATGTCAAGCAGGATAAGGCGGTTCTTTACACCGGCGGAACCCCCAGTTTCTATACGCAGACCAGTAGAGACAGGAAGAGGAGACCCTGAAAGAAAAATAGCAGAATCACCGGAAAGAATACCACCACCACAAGGAATAGGCGGAGTAGAAGAAGGGGCGGAACCTTCTACCCCGGAAAGACCAAGAACAACAATAAGACGCCGTAAAGGTATGACGGCACAACAAAAAGAAGCATTAGACAATTTATTAAATCAATGGAACTCTGAACCCGAAGCAAAAGACCCAGAAGAAGAACAGCAAAGAATAAATGAAATGAGAAGACAAACACGTGACCAATTACGAGACATTCAACTTGAAGGAGATTTAGAAGAAGCAGGAGCGGGGGAAACACCGCAACAGCGAGAAATACGGATAGGGTCTAATATTGCACGACTTATAGGAGCGGGAGCAACATCAACGGCGATTATTAATTATCTTAGAGCAATTGAAGATTTAAACCCCACTACGGCGGGTGATATCTTACGAAAGACTGAAGAATACAAAGGAGAACCACCAACAGAAGCACCAACAGAACCAGAACCAGCACCAGAAACAGAACCAGAAACAGAACCAGAAACAGAACCAGAAACAGAACCAGAACCACCATCAGAAGCAGAAACAGAACCAGAACCGCCACAACCGCCACAAAAACCAAGATTACCAATAGGCAGAAGAAGAGGAGAAGTACTACCACCACAAAAACCAACAACAGGCGCAATAGTAGAAGAAACAATAGAAAGTACCGAACCGGATAAAAAAACACCAGAGGCATTATTACGCCCTGAATTGTTAGTAGCAGACCCCACTGACTTTGAAGAGACACCGAGAGAAATACAAGAAGACAATGAGAGGTGGGAGGCGTTTAAAGTTGATGTAGAAACAAACCCCAACGCATCATCCGGAAATCCACTATGGAAAAATGTAATAAGAGAAAATATAATACGCTTTTGGTCACCGCTTTTTATTACTGATAATACGGGAAACCTTTTGGATTGGAGTTTAACAACAGACACGGGCAAAAAAGATGATTTAACAAGAGCATCAATAGTTCCAGTTGAAGAAATACCATATGACGAGTTAAGACAAAATAGAGGGTCGAAGAGCATAATTTTTCCACATCAAAGACCGGTCGTAGATGCTATACGCCAGAGTTTTACAAAACTACAGATGAAGAATGTAGTGCCTGAAGTTCAACCGCCCCTTATTGATTTATTTCCACCAGCAACAGAAAGGTGGAATTTTTCCGATGTTGTAATGGAGACCTCAAACGAAAGAAAAGGACTTATGGGACAGCGGATTCTTCTTAATCAAATATACGTAAATTAAAAAATAAATATTAAATATATAGAATGAGCGAAGAAGATATGGAATCATTAGGTGATATTATAAAAGAGGCAGAAAACCCAGCACCGGAACCTACCGCCGGCGAGGTAATCATTGAAGGATTTGATAACCCAGTTCAAGAGGCAAAAAGAAGAAGAGAGCATAAAACTACACCTAAGCAAATCATATCATCACTTATTACCGAATTAATAAAAAGAAACAGGGTGAAAGATGTTGGTATAAAGGCAAAAGGATACAACACAAAAAGAGCAAACTATGTATCAAAAGTTGTAATAAAAGAGAAACAGAAAACCGGTAACACAACTGAGATATTAAAAGATTTTATAAGCACAACCCCAACATTACAAACATTGCTTGAAGAAAACAGGGGAAAAGGAGCATCAAAGAAGATAGCATCGGAGATGATGAAGGACGATAAATATAGCGGATTTATAAACCAATTAACAAGGGCGGTAAGAGCAGTCAACACATTAATAGACAAGGGAACAAAAGACCCTGATAGGGAGTTTGAAATGAATGTTAAATTATCATTATTAACACAAGCAGAACAACGACCAGATGAAGAGAAAAAAGATGAAGACGAAGGAAGAGTAATAGTGTCAAGACCTGAACGAATAACAGAGATGATAGAGATGATAGAGGAAAAATTATTACCACCCCCATTCATTAGACAAATACAACCCGAAGTCTTACCGATCAAACCTTTAACCGCAGAAGAACAAGTGAAACAGCGGTTCACACTTGGTGAATTATTAAACACTCTGGGTTGGAGAAAGAGCGCCACTTATCAAGACACACAAAACAGACTGAGAGAATTCCTAAACAAAGCAGAAACGGATATGGATTTCTTAACGCAGATGGTGAGGAATTACGAGGAGCGCATAGGGTTTAAATTACGAGACCCACCAGGATTTAAACCAATACGAGATAAACTAACCAATAACCCACAATATTTAGAAGAATTAAGACAACAAGCAGTGGGAATGGTATTAATAAGAAATTCTGTCAGAGCAGATGACCTTCCAATTGTAGGCGTTGGAACATACTGCGGCCCAAATACACCAGTTTTTATGTATGTAGCACAGGATAACAAAAAACCAGTGAATGAACTTGATTCGTATTGTAGGGAACACGATATTTTATATACTAATTCAAACACGCCAGACCAAGCAAGAGAAGCGGATGATATTCTACGAGATAAAATAAGAAGATTAAAAATACAACCGGTATCCAGTATTCAAGAAATCTTTAAAGAAATAGAACAGGCATACGCACGAATTACAGTCGGAATACCAATGGGCGGAAAGGGAATTGTTGATGATTTTCTTTCAATGGTTCAAGGCGCACAGGTTACAACATTTGTAGGGTCAAGAGAACTACCAAAAGAACAGGTGGACTCAATTCTTCAAGAATTGAATAAATTAGAAGAAGCAGACGAAAAACAGGATCAATTGGAAATAAAAGACGATATAAAAGAAGATGTACAAGAAGTAGCAGAAGAACCACGACGCCCCCTCTTACAAACACCAACACAAGAAGAAACAGCATCAGAAGCAGAAACAGAACCAGAACCACCATCAGAAGCAGACTCACAAGAAGGCGCACCCCAAAAACCAACAACCGGAGGAATAGTAGAAGAAAGAATAGAAAGTACAGAACAGGAGAAAAAAACACCAGAGGCATTATTACGCCCTGAATTGATAGTAGCAGACCCCACCGACTTTGAAGAGACACCGAGAGAAATACAAGAAGACAACGAGAGGTGGGAGGCGTTCAAAGTTGATGTAGAAACAAACCCCAACGCAAGTAAAGGAAACCCACTATGGAATGGTGTTTTAGAAGAGATGCGAATAAGATTTCAATCGCCTCTTATACTTTTACCCGGTGAAAAAGTAGCAGATTTAAAACCAATAGCAGACGAAGTGAATGGTGATTTAGATTTCTTTAGACGTCTTCTTTACAGGGATGGAATAGGCGGAGAAATGAACGACATAGCAAGGGCGGTTGATTCCAGAGTTGAAACAACAGGATACCAATTCAACGCATTAGGCGTAGGGGGTGTTTACTCATCTAATAACAGGAAAACAATTGATGATAATCTTTTTAAACCTATAATGATGGATGATGTAGTAGACACCGCAATTCCTGTTCTTGAAGATTTGTTTTTAAACGCAAGAAACACAAATACAACAAACGGCAGGTACAATAATTTAACAGACATAGTACCAATAAGAGGGGTAGATAATCAAAAACTATATATTGATTAATTATATATAATGATGAGCATAGCGGAAAAAGGAAAATTAAATGAATTATTAAAGATTAGAGCTTTAAAGACAAAGGCACAGGAACACAAATCACCACAAGCAATGGAAATGATTGGAATAAAGCATCCATTTTCAATGTGTATATGCGGTTGTTCCGGTTCCGGAAAAACTGTTCTATGTTGTTCTTTTCTTCTAAATAAAAATATGTTCTTCCGTTTCTTTCACGAAGTGTATCTAATTACACCAACAGGAAGCGCAGATGATACATTCCAGTTGTTAGGATTACCAAAACAGAATATAATAACCGGTAACTTCATAGAAGAATTAAAAAAGATAATAGAAAAACAAGAGCAAGAAGTAGAAAACAAAGGAATATTAGAAGCAGACCGAGTATGTGTGATTTTTGAAGATTTAACTTCTCTAAAGAAATTAATGAATAGTGCTGAATTTACAAAAATATACGTACAAAATAGGCATTTAAATGTTTCTGTTATTTCCTGTGTTCATAAGTATCGTGCATTCACACGCACCTGTAGGTTAAACTCTAACCACTTGATGATATTTCCGTGTACTCAAACTGAAATGGATATAATAGGAGAGGAAAATATGACACCTCAATGGAATAAAAAAACGTTCAATATGATGATGTCTCACGCATTTGAAAAAGGTGGGGACAACAACGTAAAACGCCCCTTTTTATGGATTAATAATAAAGCACAACCGGATAAAAGATTTAGAAAAAACCTAACTACAATTTTACATCCACCACAAACAATAGAAAAAAAATAAAATACTTATAGTATATAATGACCAGCATCTTTTCACCCATAGGAGAGCAACAAAGCACAGTAGAAAGCGAAGTGTATCTTGATGAGGAATTCCGGCGAAAACCTAATGCCATAAATGCTATAGAACAAGCACAGGAAGACCGAGATGAAATACCAATCCCAGGTAGATTTATTAACGATTTGAATGACCCAGACTTGGTAAATGGTAATAGCATAGTTCCAAGAATTACAATACGACCAAGACCAGCACACGATAATGTTGGATTACTTCAACAGGCACGGCAGAGTTTTAGAAATGAATTAAATAAATATAACACCCCACTGATGAGAGACGACCAAGGCAACATTATAGGAGAACACGAAAGATTAAAACAAAACATATCACGAAAAGCGGTTGAAGATTTTATAGCAAGACAGACCGGAAAAGATATTCCAGAATTCGATGAACCCTAAGAATTCATCGGTGTCAAAAATAAAATGTCTGTCATATATATAATAAAAAGATGGAAAACGAGAGAAAAGAATCAGTACAGATGGGAACTTCCGGCGGACGAAATGAAGTCCAACAGGCAATGAAAATCAACGATTTACAATACCAGATGCCGGTTCAAACGAACGTAATGAACAAACGCTCATTAGTTAAGCATTTCTTTACTAAGAATGAATACTCACCCGGCGAACCAGCGGTTTGTATTCTTTCCAGCGGAGACCAATACATAAGCGGTAAAAATTCATATCTTACATTCAAGGTACGTGCCTGTGATGCTTCCGGCGCATCACCTTCTTCTGTTCCAGCAACTTTTGGAAGCGGAAGCGCTATTAATGTAATCAATCGTGCGCTCTTTCAAACTGAATCAGGCGTAGAGATTGAACGGCAGGAAGATTGTAACCTTAAAGCAAGAGACTGGGATTATTGGACGAACCCAAGGGATACAATGGACGATGCCGGAAGCGTGATGGGTTATACCCCTACCGATGAAAGCGTTCTTTTAAGCGCAACCAATGGTTTTCGTAACGCCGCCGGAGACGCCGAAAGCGTTGTAACTCTTGGAGGTCAAAACGTGAGAACAGTCCCCCAGCGTATTATGAGAGAAGGACAACCACGCAACCTTGCTGATTGGACTACAATTGGAGATGGTAAAGTTCAACAATATTGCATTCCTCTCTCTCACATATTAGGTTCATTTAACCAAGACCAACTTCTTCCAGGTTTAGGTTTCTGTGGAGGCGCACGTCTTGAATTTACTCTTGAAACCGCCGACGTAGCATTACAGTGGGGAGCGTCACGTGACACCAACTCTTACAGGGTTTATGACATTGCTATTCTGTTAGACTCTTTTCAACTTTCCGATGCTGTTCTTTCTACCCTGAACCGCCAGAGCGCATCTACTTCTCTTGAAGTAAGTTTCTGGGCGTATGACCGCACACCAAGCGACGTAACCTCACGTGTTGCTAATCTTGATAGCAAACGAGCGGTTTCCAGAGCATCAATGGCGTGGGCAAAAACACGCCGAACCGCCAACACTCTACTTGATACCGCCGACTGTTTTTCAAGTGAGAAATACGAAGTAACAAGTCAATCGTGGCAACTTGCAGGTGTCTTCTTACCAAATAACCCCATATCCGGAGCAGGGGCAACTATTTTTGATAGTAGCGAACAATACTATAATGCTCTTTATGTCTTTGGAAAACACGCCGGTGTCAATTATAGAGACTTCCGGGGAGTTATTGAAGATTTATCAACAGACAGCGGAAAGGGTAAGGGGTTGCAGTGTGTCTTACTTGATAGAAATCTCGATGGAGGGCAGAGCGGATACCCACTGTCAGGTTCTCGTGTCTTACAACTACGCACCCAATATAAGGACGCCCAAAATAGAACCGTCCACGTATTTGTTAAATATCTCAAGGTTGCTAAGGTGTTCTTAGACAGGGCAGTCGTTAAAGAATAAATAAATTATGAATTTCTGGTGATCACCAGCACTGGTATGAAGGAATAAAAAAACATTTTTATAATTCTTTTTTTTTATATATAAACCCCTTTTTTTTAACAACTATACATATATATGAGTAATTATAAGATAACCAAGTACTCTTACGACAGGGCGAAACAGTTAGGAGTGATGATAAAAAGGTCAACTAATCCAAAGAAAAAAATAGATGTTTTTTCTATGGACGGAGATAAATTGGCATCAATAGGGGCGGTGGGGTATAATGATTTTCCAACCTTCATAAAAAAGATAGGAAGGGCAGAAGCACTAAAAAAACGCAGACTTTACAGGGGCAGACACGCCCACGAACCAAAATGGAAAGACGGTAAGCGTACCCCATCTTATTACGCTGATGAAATATTATGGTAGTCAAAAATAAAATAGCTATAATATATATAAGAATGAGCATAGAACAGGAAGGAACATCAAGACTGATTTACATATCAAGCAATAATAAACGAAACCCAAATGAAACTTCATCGCAATTTTCCATAGACCTTGGTGCGTCTTCAAGGTTGCATCAAGTTAATCGTCTTGTATTACGGTCTGTTCATTTTGTTAATGGACAATACAACGTAAGAGAAGGGCATAACACTTTAAAATGGAATCATAATGCTATAGATTATGAGACAACCATAAATTCCGGATTTTATAACACAACGCAACTAAGGGCGGTTTTAAAAACAGAAATGGACTTTCAAATGGCAGGGGCAGGAGTTACCGTAGTTATTACCCAAGTTCCATTCACTGACAAATTAGAATTCACGTGGTCAAGCGCAGGCGGTTTTATTTATACTATAGAAAATGGCTCCAACCTATCACCAGAACTTGGATTTATTACACAACGAGCAGGGTCTAACCCTTACCTTGCTGACAGGCAACCAGAATTAAACGGATTACAGCATTGTTATTTACGCTCTAATGTTCTGGCACCAGCAAATATGATAGCAAGTGATAAAGTTTTAGATAGCACCTTAATTAATGTACCGGTGACCGCCCCTTATTTGTTTGTAAATCATTATGAACCATATGACGATGAACTTGCTTCAATAAATTACATAACACCTACAGACATAAGAGTGGTAGACATTGAACTACAGGATGATGACTTTAAACCAATAGACCTTAACGGATACGAAACCGAATTTGTATTTAAGGCGTATTTTTAATTTATTTCTATATATTATAGAATGGACGCAAACGGCAACTATCCAGCAGGAATAGGAACACCAACAGAGATAATAGCAGAAAAAGTATGCGCAGAAAAAGGATACATAGAAGAATTAAGCATTGGAGAATGTGATGTTCCTATATATACATTTCCAACTGAAACCCCAGACGCCGACCAGATTATAACAACGAGGGACGTTTTTATACTACCAGAAGGAACCCCTGACTTTAGACGTGATTTTATAATGGGGTATCAATTAGGAGCAGTATTTAAACCAAATGAATTCGTGACATTACCAGCAGGAACGTACGGACTTATTGAACTTTTAGAATTAGCAAGGGCAGGAATTCAAGCATTAATAGAAGTTGATATACCGGGCGCTGTGTTATCTTATTCATTTGTAGGTGAGCAGGTAGAATGGTCAGCAAATTTAGGCATTGTGTTATATAGCGGAAATGCTAGTACCCTGCCACCTAACCATAACGTGAATCATAGACTTGGAGCAACAACATCGTATATTGGTAATCCTATTTTATACCCTTTTCCACCGAAATTTGATAAGACAATAATGAAATTCACAGATTATCTATTTAATGATACAGGGGACGTTTTTGAAGGGGATAATTTAACACTAACCGGTAATTTAGTGGTGAATGGAAGCATTGTAAGCGACTTAAAAACAGACGACGCAATAGTTTTCTTAAATCATAACAACCCAAGCGACACAAACACAACAGGGTGGATAAATTATAACACTTCAAACACTCTGGCATCCGGTATTTTAAGAGATAAAGATAATAAAAGATTTTATTTATTTAATTCCTCACCAGTTGCTTCAATCTCACCAGGATTAAACGCCCCAGCAAGTAATGGATTTTTAAGCGTTCAAACATTAGAAGCAAGCGTGGTAACAGGAAAAGGGTCACTGCTTGATTTAGAGTTATTATCACAATCACGAATAGCAATAAGCGCAACAAATACTTATATGAGGTCACCGGATATAAATACATACGCACAGGCAGAAAATAACTTAATGAAACTTTATAGCACAGACGGAATAAATATAGGGCAATTTTCAATGGCGCCGACCTCTTCCACCCTTATTAATAAAAGCACGATACGCTTTTTAACTAATGATAATGTTACAACAATTCAAAGTCCAAACGGAGGTGATCTGGTAGAGTTATCACCGCTTGGAGGTTTTACACACGAGCGAAATAACATAGACAGGATGGTAGCAAATGATGATGGAACACTCATACAGAACGAAGGAGAATATATGGGGTTTCATTTAGATGAAGCAGGGGTAAATGTTGCTGTTAGGGCATATTTAGACGATGGAAAGATAGAGTTGGATGAAGTAGGAAATTTTAATGTTTATACAAATGACGGAGTGAGGCGAATAGATGTCGACCCAGTTGTTTCAAGATTATACGCACCAAATCAAAACAACTGGATAAACATTCAAAATATTAAATACGCTGTACAATTCAACAGCGTGGAGCGAATATTTATGAATTCCTCACAACTTCTGTTAATTGCTGAAAATAACGCAACACAGGCAATCGTAAGAAATAACCAGATAGAACTTTTGGTTGATGATTTAACAGACACATCATCACTTTTTGTAAATCCTACAACCGGGTCTTGGAGTATAGACAGCGTCAACAGGTTAGATTTTACAGACACACAAACACAGATAAAACAGAAAAACCAGGATGGATTATTTATGGACGCTCTTGAAATATACCTGAGAAAAACAGGAGTTAAACAACTACAAATAGACGCAACATCAACACTAATAAGAAGTCCTGACCTACAAAGCATCATAAACGCTGAAAACGGCATAGCATCTGTAGCGCTTCAAACAAATGAAATGGTTATAACCCCAACAGACATCAAAATAAGAACAAACAGCATAGAACGCTTAGAATTAACATCAACTGACACAATATTAAGCGCACCAGATGGTCTTGAAGAATTGAAAGTCAAAGATGATGGTTTATTTTACAAAAAAACAGGAATAACAGAGCAAAGCGTACCTCTTGGTGTAGCGGTTCAAACAAGCGATGTCATTATTACAGGTGGAACACCACCGGTGGAAACATCAATGCTTTCCGGTACTATTATTGGTTCTTTAACAGTTCCAGCGAATATACTCAAACCAGGGGATAGTTTCCACGCAAGGTTATCCGGATTATATACAGGCGCAAATAATGATACAATACAAATCAAACTAAAAAGCGGAGCAACTGTGCTTGCTGACAGCGGAACAATTACATTACAACAGGCAACCGCACGAATTTTTGAACTTGAAATTGATTTTACAATACGACAAATTGGTAGCGCTACAACAGCAAGCATACATACGAGCGGAACATACACTTACAACAGGGACGCCCAACAGACTTTTGAAGGGGCAGGTTTTTCAACTACAAACAGCACAACATTTGATACAACAATATCAAACACTTTAGACATAACAATACAGCATAGCGCAACCGCTCAAAACACAACCTGTCAAAACTTCCGGATGACACAGACGTATTAAAATGTTTAATAATATAGAAGATGACATTAGCAAGGCAATTTGTAGGAGCAAAGATAATAGAAAAAGAAAATTATGTAATTCTGGAAATAGAATACTGCTGGTATTATGTTATGAACTTTACCGAGCGTTTTGTATGTGATAATATAGAACAGGCAAAAACAAAACTACTAAGAGAAAGGTCACAAGAAAAAGTATTCGTGATTGGAATAGACGGAAAAGAAAAAAATCAGTCACTTATATAGTATGGGTACTTGGTATTCGATAATAAAAGAGTGGATAACAGGGGAGCAACAAAAGCGTGATGACTTTGAAACATTACTGAGACAATACACATATGCGGTTGAAGTAGAGCAAGAAAAAGACCAACAAGACGAGCAAACAAAGTCATATTTATTACAAGATGTGATCTTGAAAGACACGGACGGGTATTATAATTATAGTGAAATCCGATAATATTTTCTTATATATATATATAAATGTACTATCTAATTGCTCAAAGTTTTCCATCACACCAACAAAAAATGCTGGACAGGTGTGAAAAAAAAGATGACATAACAGGAATGCTTGCTATTTACCTTAGAAAAACGAAAGGACAACTGGTACAAACGATGTATGAAATGTTAAATGAAGGTGTTCATATTATTGAAGAACCAAACCACGTATACAAGATTTACCAAACAAGAAACGTAGGGTGGGTAAAGAATAACTTTTATCACGACCACGTTCTTACTTATTCCATTGTTGAATATTTAGAACCTTCAATCAAGGTTGCTTTTCCACCCTGTAAAGCTTTATCCGATGTTTTATTAAGCGGAAAGGCGGACTTTAATGACGATGATATATTTTTTTAATATATAGTATAGAATGAACAAACCACAGAGAAAACCGAATAGTTGGTTACAAGCGTTGAAGATATTTAATGAAAACCGGTCAGAATATTTAGTACCTAAGAAAGGAACACCTGAATATGACATAGTCAAGCAGACACAAATCAATATCAAAAACGCTAAGAATAAAACAATTAAAAAAATGAATGACATAAAACAACCGGAACAGAAAGAAGAAAAAAAAGAAGAGGAAGTGAAAAAACCTAAACAAAAACGAAAACAACGAAAAAGGAAGAATTAAATTTTTTTCTTTTTATATAATATAGGATGAACTCAAATAAAAAAGTTGCAGAATTCTTGAATAAATACAAAAAAGAAGAATCAAAACAAAAAAAACAGGACAACACATACAAATGGGGTAAATACAAAGGAAAAACATATGATGAAGTGCTTTTGTTAGACCCCCCGTATGTTTGTTGGATATTAGAAAAAGCGGAAGAAAAATACGCCGGAACTATAAAAAAGTACTACATTCAAAAATTAGAAACCTAAAATTAACATTATTCCGTTTTCTAATTTCTTCGTTCTGTATTCTTTAAACTTGGTTGGGTCTTCCTGTCTATATCTCCTCTGTGATATTCTACCACCTTTTTTTACTATATCAACTTTTTTATTTATATAGTTATGTTTTTTTATCCATCTATCCGCCTGTGTCTTGTTCCAAGTTCCATCAAATACTACAGATTGAACGGTCGACATATATAAATAGAAAATATATTATATTGATTTTTTTTATTTTTCTTTCAAATCATCATAAATTATTTTCTTTTTATATAATATAGATGAACTTATTTTATTTTTCTTGGACGGGCAATAAAAGAACAGAAGTAAAACATATACAGGAATATTTAAAAAATACAGAATATAAAACCTTGGTAGAACCTTTCTGTGGTTCCTGTGCTGTATCATTACATAACTCCATAAGAAATGAAATAAAATGTAAATATGTCGTTAATGACTTTGATACACAGTTGATAGACTTCTTAAAGCATATACAGGAAAACGGATCGGAAAAAATAATGAATTATTTAAAAGATACGTGGGGTGAAAAGGGTGATAAAATGACAAAAGAAGATCATAAAAAAGAAATAGATAACTACAAAAAAAGTCCTAATGTATATAATTTTTCCTTTTATCATAAAATAAATAATTTTAGACTAACGTTGTATCCACAGAAAAGAAAAATATTTAATTTAGACCATACAAAGTATAAAAAAACTGATGACTTCTTCAAAACTGCTACAATAACGAGTGTAGATTTTAGAGAGTGTATGAACAAATACAAAGATGATCCTGACGCCTTCCTGTTTTTAGACCCTCCATATTTGGATAGTGCTAATTATGAATACTCACGCTATACTTGTACGAAACCATCAGAGGAAATACAAGACCATACGGAAATGTATGTATTTATTATTGATTTTTTGAAATCCTGTAAATGTAAAGTATTGATGATTATGAATTCTAATGCTCTTGTTAGATATATATACAAGGGTTATACCGGAATTGAATATTCAAAGATTTATGGAAAATCCAAAAGAAAAACAAATCATATAGTAATTACAAACATATCAAATCACGTACAGGAATAAAGGCATACTCTTTAATTTCCGACATACCTCTATCCCATCTTCCTCCTTTCTTTTTTTCATAGACCGCATCAAGGGTTAAATTCCATTTATAATATCCATCATCAAATCCAAATATAAAGATGACTTTTTTTCCTTCTTTTATTTGTTTTAATCCGGCGTTTATTTTATTCATTCCTACCATTGTTGTTGGGTACTTATTTTTTTTACAATTTCGTGACTTTAACTCTATCAAATATTCATCATTTATCCAATCAAAAGTATGAAATTTTCCGGTGTTTTTTAATGTTGTATTCAGGTGTTTTTCTATTATTTTCTGCGCCTGTTTTTCCTTCTGGGCGCCTTTCATATAATCCATATCGCATCTTCTTTTCCAAGCGGATAGGGTATTTGGGGTTTTCTGGGGGTTTGGAAAGTAATCGATAATTGATGCGGTTTTTTTCATTCTATATATTAACAAAATAAAAAAATAATTTTAAAAAAAAAATTATTTTTTAATTTCTGGGGTTTTTTCTGGGGTCTGGGGTAGT
>JABAOC010001470.1_pt2 | contig 18160 bp, 21 predicted proteins | sample 7062161 | NCBI WGS metagenome assembly JABAOC01 (sample SAMN14538625, study PRJNA623070) | marine sediment metagenome | biome: marine biome [ENVO:00000428]; feature: marine pelagic biome [ENVO:01000023]; material: deep marine sediment [ENVO:00002113] | place: India: Gulf of Khambhat ... | reverse complement strand
TTGATCCATAGTTATCCTAACTTCATCATAATCTAAATCATGCAATAGCCCAACAAGTTCCCATTCTCGCTCATCCTTGCCAAGATGTCTTGCTAACTCGCCCATTATAATTGAAACAATCAATGCGTGGGCATACTTGCTTGTATTCTTGATGAGTTGAAGAGCTTCTTCTCGAGAAATCACGTATTTCCTCTCATATTAAATTAATTTTGAAACGATTCTCTTTCTTATCAGAGGAAATCAAACAACAGGTATACAGCACAAAGTACATTCTTTTCATAATTTGAAAAAATTGATCAAAATTTTTGAGGTTGTGCGCATTACAAAAAAAAGAAGAAAAAAGAAGAGAGAGACTAAACGACTCTCTCACACAAATTGTTTCTTTCGAATCATCATTAGTAACCCAAGGACACTCAGCGCTATCAAAACCTCCAATAACGAGAATCCAGGAATAAATAAGGCAGGTTGCTGCTCCAATTCACTTGGAGGGACGTTTTCTGATACACCGTTGTCTGTTACTATCATAATGTCTTCTTTGGCTTCTTCACCATCCATTCCAGTTGCGATTACAACAATCAGATGTTCACCGTCTGCTCGTTTTGTACTATCCCAGGTAAATGAATACTCATGGGTCCCTGTCGCTTCCATTGTATAACCAAGCCCATCGATGGTTAGAGAAACAGTTTGCAAGCCCGATGGATCATATACTTCTGCGGAAAATGTGACATCTCCCGAAACCATATCTCCATCATAAGGTTGTAAAATCTCAATTACTGGAGGTTCACCATCATCTCCAATGTTGTCCACTTCAACACTGATTTCAGCTTTTGCCCGATGGCCTTCATTGTCTGAGGCAGAGACAAGTAGGTTGTACGTCCCATCGCCACCCAGCTCGGTCGTGTCCCATGTTGCCGTCCAGAGCATATCATCTTCTTGGTAGAGGCTCAACGCGGTCCAATCGATTAGGAGGTATTTACTGCAAACTTCTAGTTTTACTGATTCCTCACGCACGCCACTGAAATCATCATAAATCTCAATTTCGATTCTGATTGTTCCAGATACCCTCTCATCTTGGAACGGATACCGGAAGTTGATATCTGGCGCTCGAATATCGGTTCCTTCCTCGAAAAAGTCAAATTCAAAGAGTACCCCGAATTCTTCGAGATCAATGGTCTCATTGAATATGTGAAGTCCATATTGATTGTAGTGAATACCGTCATTATCCCACTCATTATGATGGACATCAAAGCCTTCCCCCCAAGTATCCTTGTGTGGAATAACTTCCATGATATAACCGGGGACATCTATGTAGAAGTGTGAACCGTCCACCGTTGACCGTTTTCGGAGAGGAGAATAACCATTCAACGCGATCTGGGTAGAGATATAATGCTCACCAGAACCCATAAAGTACTGTGGAATCCACCAATGCACGCCAAGCTCCTTTCTAGGGAATCCAGACTCATCTTCGAATTCGATATTGTTCCCGATCGATTGGCTATCATAGAAATTAATAAAGTCAAATAATGCACTCTTTGAGCTTAACTCGGGATTCTTAGCCCGCTCCAAGATAAAGTTCCAGTCCACCCAGCCAAAGTAATGTATATGTAAGCGGCCTTCCCAAGTATCTTCCTGACCTCTACTAAATTCTATTCCTATGTCGACCCCATGGGCCGCTGCGATCTCGTCTGCTATAGGGGAAAATGAAGGATCTTCAGATTCGAAATCTATATCTAGGAAAATATTTGGCTCGTCTTGTACTTCCATTGCTGTATTCGAAGGAGCAGTCTCAATTGGTTCTGCTTCTGCAACTCTCATTTCATGTTGCTTTACCTGCAAGCTTAAACGCTCAATTGGTTCATAGATCGGATCATTCTCGTAGTCAATGGATTGTGTCAAGGTAGCACTTGGACCTTGTACTCCCATCCAGACATTTAGGTTTCCAAAGGGATCGACATTTATTCCAGCTTGTTCGTGAGTCTGTAAAGCCTTGGGGACAAATTGGTAGTCGAAACGAACCCGGAAGCTCTCAAAGGCTACAATTGGATCGTGAATATCCAGGCTTATTCCGCGTCGCCAAGCGTTTTGCCAACCCTCATACCACTTGTCGTCATAAACCGAATAGCCCTCTTCTTCATGCGGACCTATTGGAGGATCCGATGAAAGATTCTCGACATCTGGTAAGTTGAACCAGTACCATGAGTCATGTGCAAATTCACTACGTTCTATTTTCGCTAAATGAACGAGCTTCTCCATAGCAAGTTCATGCCCTCCTTCAAGCTTTGATATGAAATTATCGAAGCCTACACCTAACTGTTCAGAGAATTCGCCGTTGTTACGTTGTTGGATTTCGAACCATGCTTCATCCGCGTCAGTCACATTAATATTCGCAGCGATTCCTCCCATCTCACGGGGCAAACTCTCTCGAAGTTCATTCACAAACCATGGAAAGTCGACATGTGCATAATAATACACTCTAGCCATTTGTATGTCGTCGTAAACATTATTTGGATCGTGTTCATTGACCCAAGATTCAGAACCACCGAACTCAAAAGTAACCAATAATCGACTATTTACTTGAATCATTATTTGATGGGCGGCCTCTTCCATATCTTCTGGATTTGCACCTTTTGGTAACTCAAAATTCACATCTACCCAAACGTTATGTTCGTTCGGATCACGACTTTCTCTAGCATTTGCTCGTAACCATCGAAAAGCTACCCATTCGTTTCCAGAAAAGTCAAGAGAGGTCTTTGACCATTGAACTCCGTAGCCTTCAACTGAAGCCATTGACCAGATACGCCCCTCTCGCTCTACTCGAATTTCTGCAGATTCTCGATAATAATCTGAAGGTTGATTGTAACTTAAAGACTTGTCTAAACTGCGTACTGATCGTCCTACATGTGTTGGAAACATTATCAATCCAAGGGCGAGAACTACTATTGCAACTCTCATATAAAATCGTGTCAAATCCAACCCCTAAAAGGATAGATCCCAATCTTACAAAATAAGGTTTCCAAAAGATTTGCAGTATTTTCACTTTACTTTCTGTCACAATATGGTTCCTTGACTCCTGTAATCTCACTGATCTTTCAAAAACCTGTGCCTTGATTTTATCAAGGGAGATCCTTTGTTACACTTCATAAACTATAATGAATAGTGTTGTTAGGATGATTTACTTTTTTTTTAGGTTTAATAATATGATAGGTTGATAGCATCTTTGTAGGCTTGAAACAAGTAGATAACTTTAATATACGGAAATTTCAGTTCTTTCTTTCTAAAGGTGATTATTCCTCTGTTTTCGGTTTAGGTAGTACCACCTCGAACAGTTCTTCATCTACTACTTTCCCTTGAGCAATCAGTTGGCGAAACTTGATGAAGTCGATTGTATCTTTTCCTGTAAGTTTTCTTGTGTTGAATGCATGAAATCCTAGAAAGGCCTCATAATTCATATTAACAGCCAACCAGTGCCTATTGTAGTTTTTAGTGGCGTCCCAGAAGAACTTTTTCTTCGCTCGGACACTATCCATTGCTTTCATCAAGCATCCAGGGAAGAGGTTAGCAAATGTCCAAACTATTTTGTTTACCTCTTTATCCAACAGCTCAAAGCTAATCTTGTTCTGTTCTCTTACTTCTTTGAGGTAGGCCTGAGCCATCTTGTATTCTTCACCCGTTTTGAACTCGCCATAGACTATTTCGCCATCGTCCACATACTTATCAGTGATGACTGATGGATTACGAACCCATTTGTCTCCATCTTTGATCATTGGCACGACTTTGCTTAAATACCCTAGGCGTTTCATCTTGTAGGCACTCCACATTTCACAGGAGACACAATTCCACATAGCATCTTCTATTGAAAGATACCATGGCAAGAAATCAGAGGAGCCACCATCGGGCGAAGATCCATGTCTGGGACCGGCTTGCCCAAAAATTGCCAAATCGGAAGTGACAGTCAGATCACAGGCCATTCCGATTTCTTGACCACCAGCTACTCGCATTCCATTCACTCGGTTAATCACAGGCTTTTTGCACATAAGAATCGAGTCCACCATGTGATTAAAGAGCTCCATGTACTCGCCATATTCGTTAGGACGACTGGTGTAGTATTCGGCGTATTCTTTGGTGTTTCCACCGGTGCAGAACGCGTTAAAACCAGTTCCGGTGAAAATTACTGCCACAACACTTCGGTCCAGAGAGGCATTTTCAAATCCTGCTATGACACCTTTGCACATTTCAGTTGTATAGCTATTATATTGTTGAGGGTTATCTAGAATGATCCAAGCGACATAGAGACCTTCAATGATCTTGTCTTCGGAGTCTTTCAACGGGCGTTTTTCGTATATCGTGCGGGGAGCAGCATTTTCCCAATGCTGTGTGCCGTGGAGATCATCGTGCTTCTTAAGTTCGAGATCTCGAGTTAACCAATCCAATCTCACATTTTTCACTATCCTATTCTTTTTCTGTGGTTTCTGCTTAAGTGTCTATTTTGTGTTTTTCGATGTTTCATTGAGAATAGATTGTTGGCCAAATACCAAATGCCCCTCTCAAGATTTCATGTCTGGATTGAACTGCCCGTTATGTAGAAGAGAATTATATCGAACCACTCTTTGATCCTAACATCTCCCTCACTTCAAAGTTGCTTACTTGGCTTAGTTTTGAGCTCGAACACTAGAGATACAAGTTCTTGTTTCAGGTCATTGGGAGTAAGATGCGTTTATAGNNTTACACCGAGGAACATTAAGAAACTAATTGTAGTGGGGTTTATTGTTGTAGCCGTCCTAGCGGGCTTTGGAAGTGTATTGGGAGGAACTCTAACTCGAAGGAAGTGGGATTTAGAGGCGATTCATCTCAGTTTCCCGCTAGATCGAAGCGAAAGCGTCCTCCCATGTCACAGTTGAGCGGGAATAGGGATTTAAATAGAGTATTTCAAAGAATTCGCGGAGTTTCTCTTTTTTTCGAGCTTTCTCGAAAAGAGGTTGTACATAATAATTTTTCCCAAAGTAGTAATTGAACACGTAAGGCGCGGCAAAGTTAATTTTACCTGCGGTTTTCGGTTGAACAAATTCAATAACTTTTGCCGCCATCTTCTTATCCATGTACGTGCGGTTACATAAGATTTCTATTGCGTCATCTTGATCTAATCCTCTTGTATTCAAATCATATGCAATGTTTACCCGTACTGACCTTCGGAGTTCATAAAGCCACCTTATCATTCGTTCTAACGGGCTCCTACCGTTCAATCCCAAAAATTCCTGAGCACACTCTGCCGTGCCCTCGTCAATCACAGAAGTTGGCGTGTGAAGGGGAACAACAGCGAGATCGAGTGCATGATGTTTGTGATAATATTTTTCTCGAAATAGTAATGCAATGTGGTGTTCTGTTTCGTGGGTGATCAGTCCCTGCATTTGGGCTATATTTCTAGGAACATCGATGCATACTACAGTTTTACTCGTATAGTTCCCCTGATAGTAGCAGTAGGCACCCCAAGGTTTCTCTGTGGTCGTCTCCCACGTGATGCCATTATTTTGAACGGGTTCTGGCAGGAGAACAAAGATTCTTTTCTGAAATAACTCTTGGATTTCCCGAGATTTTGCGGTAACCACCGTTTCGACCGCTCGTTTTAGTTCCTGCCCCTCAATGGCATTTTCTTTCTCCCAAGTGCAAATCTTTTCCATAGTACTCTTTCCAGGCAATCTGAGCTCCCTACATGCTACTTCTAACTTTTCTTGTGCCCTATCAATTGTTTTTGCGGGAATCCGCTGAGGATGAATCCGAAAAAGGCGAAAAACAAGGTCTGAATATATAATTGGATCGCCTAATACCCACTCCACTACCGTTTTGAGGGCTGCAAGGGCATAGCGAATGTATTTCTGGCGGAGTGGGTTAATAATTTGAGCCACGGAATCGTCTAGGGTCTCTAATATGGTCAGGAGGCTTTCATCAAGAGGTCCAGTAATCTTGCTAGGAGCTAGTTCTTCCGGACCAAAAAAAGCATCAACAAGATTAAATCCCGTCTTCTCCTCCGTTAGATTCCCTACACAGATGACAGTCTTCAGATATTCCTCTTCAAAATTCATAATTACACTCACCTACCGATTTCTAAGTGAACCATGTGATTTTTCCTATTATTCACCATTAAATTTAAGCGTTAATGACCATATTACAAGCCCCCTTCTCAATAAAAGTACTTTTTCTGCGTGTCAACTGGTCGACTTAGCTCTCTCTACCATATGTCAAAGCCTTAATTTGTGTTCGAAGGCAAAACCCAAGGTGCCTGAAATTCCCCACAAGCGTCAAAAATTGCTATTTTTATCTGCTACAGTATTAATGTAATCTGAATGGGAAAATCTTGCGAGTATGGCGAACAAGTTCTTTTCCATAATTGGAGGAAGGAATTCTTTAAGAAGGAGATATTGCTTTTTAATGATCAACCACTCTTCCAATAAGTAACATAAATGGAAATACTGACAATTTAGGAGCCATCGTATTAATGAAAATCGAAGTTGTGGATTTCCATGTCCATGCGCTGGGCTCTGAAGCGGATTGGCATCCTTGGGTTGTATCATATGGTTTTGCAATGAATCCTTCCCTTCAAACGAAGTTTGAAGAGATCACAACCCCTACAGGGCTTTGGGCATACTTAACCCAGCAGGGTATAGACTTGGCAGTAATCCTCGCCGAAGATTCTCCTGTTACTACTACTGCGAAGCGAGGTACTGAAATAAACGAGTTTATCGCAGAATTTTGTTCTCTTTACCCTGAAAAAATGATTCCATTCTGTTCGGTTAATCCTAAAACAGTTGCAAGGCCTGCAAAAGAACTTCAACGCTTAGTCAATGACTTGGGTTTTAAAGGATTAAAGCTTTATCCGCCTTATCAGTTGTATTATCCGAACGATCAAGAGGTATATCCACTATATGCGAAAGCAGAAGAGCTAGGCGTTCCTGTCATGGTTCATACTGGTAGTAGTGTATTTAAAGGAGCTCGCTTGAAATATGGTGATCCCCTTTATTTAGATGATGTGGCTGTTGATTTCCCCGACCTCAAGCTGCTCCAAGTTCACTCGGGTCGAGGATTCTGGTACGACAGGGCATTCTTTCTTGCAAAGCTTCATAAAAATGTATATCTTGAAATCGCTGGATTGCCTCCCCAAAACCTTATGAAATATTTCCCAGAGCTCGAAAAACTAGCAGACAAAATTATTTTTGGTTCTGACTGGCCTGGTGTGCCCAGTATAAAGAAGAACATTGAAATAATCAGAGGATTGCCTATCAAAACGGAAACGAAAAGAAATATTCTTGGGCAAAATGCACTGAGGATCCTTGAGAATGTCTTATGAGAGATTTACCTCTTCTAAGCATTATAGTTTTTTCAAAACACCGCAAGACCATTAATCTCGTGTGTCAGATGAGTTTTCTGATCTTTCAACATATACTATGGCTTCTGTGGGACATTGTTGTACACAAAGAGGTTGTTCCTCATTTCGACATTGATCACAATGAACTGCCACTTTCTGCTCCATATCAGCGGCTATCGCCCCATAGGGACACACCATGACACACGACCAGCATCCAACACACTTCGTAAATTCATTGAAAACAACTCCTCTCTGCAAATCTTTCTGTAATGATCCAGTCAAGCACGCATCAATACAAGGTGGATCCTCACACTGCCGACAAACTGCTTGCCACTCATATCGACCAAAGGGGTCGCGATGAATCGTGATTCCGCTAGCCCATGGTTTTGTCTCTCCAAATTTACTTATCGAGCAAACAATGGAACAGATTCTGCACCCCGTACATAACTCCGATCTAGCGTAAATCTGTTTTCCCATAGTTATTCCCTCTTCTACCATATTGACTCCAAGGACGTTGGACGTCCTTCCTCATCCCACCCTCTTAGAGCATAATAGCGTGATAACATCTTCTGAAATTCGGTTCGGTTGATATGGTGGCCCTTAGCCAAGCGTAAGGGCATAGGATCGTCGAAATAGCGTTTTGGTAACGTATCATCTTTTCGAGACACACCTAATTTCACATTTATTCTTCGTTCAAGCTCAACTATTCGTTTTCCGACTTCTTGTAACTCCTCTTCAGAATATACAAGGCCTGTCACCAAGTGAATCAATTCCACAAAGTGTTCATATCCTAACAGCCGGGGTGAGTTAAAGCCGCGGCAAAGGAACTTACAAAGGCCCAAGGAATCTATGACGGCATGAATATTCTCTTGACCAAACACAATGTGCTCCTTTGTTTCATAAACGATTGGGGATGGGTTGATATGTGTTCCATAGAGGTTCTCATAGAGCTCCGGAGGGAGATCGAAAATATCTAATGTGGGACGCGAACGGAGATGATCTGCTCCTCGTGAAGCAGTTGCAATACCGAGACTGAAGCTCTTTATATAGCGACAATCGTGTGGATCCGATTGAGGAAGTCCCTTAATAGCTATGAGATAATCTTTAGATTCTTTTCCAAAATGTTTTGCTGCTTCCCCACTCTCAGCTAAAATGTTTCCAAATCCCACTCGTTTAGAGATATCAATCATGAGCTGTTTCGCAAGCTCTATATTTCCAAACTCTAGGTGGATTCCCTTTGTCACCTGTTCGTCGATTAATCCTCGCTCAAACAGTTCAAATACCCACCCAAGGATAGTACCAGTAGAAGATACATCCAAACCAAGTTCGTTGACTAAATTATTAAGCTTTATCAGCTCCTTTGTATCTGCAATGCCAAGATTGGCACCTAAAAGACCTATTGTGGTATATTCCGGCCCTTCACCTCCCAATACGTTCCTATGCCTACAGTGCACTAAACAACCATGACAAGAGATCATCTTCTCAACAAATTCATGAATAACTTCTGCATCAAGAGTATCTTCAAATGCGTTTAGTTGACTATTTTTAGTCCTGATGGCGCCTAAATAGTTACTAACTTCATAAAGGAGTGGTGTTCCAACACGTCCGAGCACTTGAACTATTTTTGATTGTGCCAAGTATTCATTTATTTCGGAAAGCCGCGCCAGTAATTTTTTCGGGGATTTGATGGGGATGCCACGAGTTCCACTTGCGACAATCGCTTTGAGGTTTTTCGAACCCATGACTGCGCCTATCCCGCATCGTCCTGCAGTGTTCTTCACTCCATTGATGACAGATGCAAAACGGACGAGATTCTCTCCTGCTGGACCAATACAAGCCACTTCGATGTGGTATCCCAACTCCTTCCTGAGCGCAAGCTGTGTTTCATGGGTATTCAACCCCCAGTAATCATTTGCGTCTCTAATTTCGACCTTTCCTTCTTTTAAAAGCAGATATGTGGNNGATCTATGCCTGCATACCTCATCTCAGCGGGGAAGAATCCCCCCATGTTCGTGTCCCCAATGATCCCGCTCTCTGGTGACTTTGTGGTGATATTGATTCGAGAACAGTTCGGAGCTCCAGTTCCTGTTAGAAGTCCGGTGCCAAAGATGAGGGGGTTTTTCGGGGAAAGGGGATCCACCTTAGGCTTCAGATACTCGTGAAGATAATACATATTGACCCCTCTCCCTCCGAGCAGGGCTCTGACAACATTATTAGGGGTGAGGGTGATCTTCGATGTTTTTTTAGAAAGATCCACAATTGTTGCGTTGCTACGCCAGAATTTACGATTTTTTTCTCCATTATTCATCTCAATATTACTCCTGATCAGATGTTAATATCCCCTACTTCCTATGCCTTGCCGTGTTCTTTCTTTCGCCAACGCTCCTCATCGATCTTTTTCTTATACTTTTTCTCCATTCCAATAGTTTTTCTCCAAGCTACATAACCCGGAGGTCCTTCCATCTCGGATTGAAAAAGTTGTTCCCTTAAACGCGCATAAAACAGGCCTCTCTTCGCAAGATACTGCACTGTTGTTCCTAACTTTGTCCCATTTCTTATTAAATTTGTTAGAATACCGCCTTGGGTTATGTCTCCAACAAGAATGGCTCCAACAAGTGTTCCATCCTCAATAAGTAACTTTTCATAAATTCCCTCCTTTTCCGAGTGAAGTCCCACGATTTCATGGCATGTTGTTCGAGGACATGAGTTAGCTCCAACAGAGATCCATGGGATTCCAAAGTATCTCATCGCAACCATGGCAATCCCTCCTTTGTACTTTATTTTATCTCCCGCTAAGTTCATCCCAGCAATGCGACCCTGTTCACGAGCATTACCAAGATTAGCTACCATTCTGTGCTCCCGAAAGACTGGATCATACGGTTGGGTAACATCTCCGGCGGCATACACATTGGGGGCAGATGTCTGAAGATAATGATTGACGAGAACACCAGATGCAGTACGGATCCCCGAGTCCTTTAAGAAATCTATCGCAGGTCGTACCCCTGTACACACAATCACAAGTTTGCAGGGTATTTGTCGCCCATTGTCAAGAATGATTTCTGTAANNCATCTCCATGAATTTCTTGAATCCCCCGACCAGTCAAGACGATAAGCCCTTTTTTTCCCATATACCTTTGGACAATTTGCGCTGAAATGGTGTCTAGATTTTGAGCTAAAATTTGATTGAGAAGCTCAACCACAACAACTTTTAGGCCTAACGAAGAAAGTGCGTGCGCTGCACTCAGACCCACAAGCCCTGCACCTGCCACAACTGCAGTTTCAGTTATTTTCACACGTTTAGCTATTTGTTGAGCATCTTCAAGTGTCCAAAAGTAATGAATTCCTTCTCTTTGGATACCCGGAATGTTGGGACAGGTTGGGGTAGATCCTGTAGCGATTAAGAGGCGATCGTAACATATATTTCGGCCATCATTTAATAGAACCATTTGGGATTCGCTGTCAATTTGAACAGCCTCGAGACCATCTAGTTTTGTTATTTTATTCTCTTCATAAAACGTTTCGTGACGATAAAGGATCTCCTCATAAGTTTTCTCGCCCGACAAGTATTCCGCAATCAAAGGGCGTGAATATGGGGCAGTGCAAGCCTCTTTTGAAACTATTGTTATGTTACTAGTTTCATCAATTTCCCTGAAAGACTCAATAGCTGCTATTGCAGCTGTGGAGTTACCCAGAATAAGAAGATCCATGGTTTATGCCTGATGGAATGATTATTTTTAAGTTCTTCACTTTCTCTATAAGATCCAAAATAGTACTCAATAATTATAGTGAACATTGATAGTGAGCGTCTATAGAATACTTTTCTATTTACTTTTCTTCTATTGACTCATAGAGACTTGTCGAACCTCTTTCCTTGGGAATTATACAAAGGAAGACGAAGGGTTCTGTGTCACTTTTGTTCATGAAACCGTGGATCTCATTACTTTCAATATAAATGAAATCACCGGGTCTGATCTCGCTTTCTCCATCTTTCGAAATCACAGCTCCCAGTCCATCCAGAATGTACATTTCATGTTCATGTGAATGATAGTGTAGGGGGATTATCGCATTGGGCTCAAAATCATAACGGCGCAGTAGAGAGTTTTTTCCCACATCGTCTCCAATCAACCACCGAATCTTAGCACCCTTCGCGCCTGGAAGAAGGTGATCAACTGATTCAAGTTTTACATCCTTATAGTTGCCTATTTTCATTGTATTACCTCAATAAGATTTCTTAGTACGAAATCTCTCACGTGTATCGCCTAATAAGCTTGTCGCAAGGTAATTTTTTTGTGATTCGAACTAAGCTTCCAAAAATCGGTCTAGATACTTTGAAATGTTTCTTTGGATCTTCTACCACTTCATAGTTGAGAATCAAAACCCTTCTAAGAAGCTGCTTCCGAAAAGTTTTGAATTCAAAATGAACTAAGGAAACATGTTGGTAGGTGAGGTTCAAAAATGAAGTATCAGGAAATTCTCCTTCAACGGGAAAACCAAGTAGCGACAATCATTCTGAATCGTCCTGAAAAGCGAAATGCATTATCTTTGCGGCTTCTCGAGGAGCTTATCAATGCTCTGCAGAACTTTTACATGGATAAGGAAACTTGTGTCTTGGTGATCAAAGGAGCAGGACCATGTTTTAGTGCAGGCCATGATCTGTCCGAGATGGTAGGCAAAGATATCATTCATTACAAGAAGATCTTTGAGACCTGCTCTGATATGATGAAATTGCTGCAAAAAATTCCGCAGCCGACCATTGCACAAGTTCACGGGGTCGCAATGGCTGCAGGTTGCCAATTGGTTGCTGCTTGTGATCTGGCGGTCGCCGAAGAAGGAGCTCGTTTCAACGCACCAGGTGTAAGGATTGGATTGTTCTGTATTACTCCGAGTGTACCGCTTAGCAGAGCTATCGGAAGGAAACGTTCTCTAGAAATGTTGTTTACTGGAAATTTTATCAATGCGAAGGAAGCCTTTGAGTATGGTCTCGTAAACCGCGTTGTCCCTCCAGATCAACTTGAAGCTGCCACCCAAGAATTAATAGAGTCAATCGTGAGCTCGAGTCCGTTGACGATCAGCATCGGTAANNATCAGCATCGGTAAACAAGCGTTCTATACACAAATTAATATGCCAGATTATCAGGCATATGACTATGCTACAAACACTATTGCCCTCGATCTCGCTACACATGACGCTCAAGAAGGCATTTCGGCCTTTCTTGAGAAGAGAACCCCCAGATGGAAAGGAAAATAGAAAGCGAATGCGATCTTTAGGTGTGCAGTAAAACAATGCAAAAATTACAACAACCGTTCTTATATTTAGCGTTGGGCATCACGCAAGCGGCTCATAGCACAGAAGAATATTTAACTCGTCTTTATGATTGGTTTCCTATTGTTTCAGGTCATATCCGCAATACAACCCGCTTATTTCCGGTCATTAGAATGAGTGTGCAAACGTTTGTCGTTCTGAACATTGCCTTGATTACTTTTCTTCTATCTATAAGCCCATTCGTGTTTCTGAACAAACTTTGGGCTTCGAAGATTGCCACGGTAGTAGCTTTGACAGAAATTTTGAACGGGACTGCTCATATCTCTGCTTCCATTTATGTTGGGGGTTATTTTACTGGTTCTGTCAGCGCTATTGGTTTACTGGCTGTGGCTATCCTACTAACGAAATCCTTGCGCAATGAACAACCCAATAGTGGCTAACAGTGGCTAAAAGACTTTACCAAAATTGTCTTCGGCAACTTCCTTTAACCACAATACTTTAAGCGAAATTTCAAGCTGTTTGCTACAATATTCAAGCCTAGGAGCTTTCTTGCAAAGGTAGGTTATGAAAATATGGGCTTTTTTGACCTTTCAAAAGAAGAACGGGAAAAGCTAGTCAAAGAGATAAAACAAGCGATAGAACATGATTTGAGAAGTGGTATCTCAGAGAGTATTTTGAAATATGCAGCCGATAACGATACCTACATACGGAAAAACACCTATATCATTCTAGGTCGACTTTATCGTGATCAACAAGACATGTGAGAAAGCATTTTAAGTGTATTAGATGCTTTATTTACGAATAAAGACGAAAAAGTGAGACAGACTGTTGTTTATGCACTTGGTGAGATTGGTAAAATCGATGCTCAGAATGTTTTAGAACTATTGGAGAAAGCCTTAGACGATGAACAGCCTTCGATAGGAAGGGCAGTAATTAGAGCTTTAAAACAAATGGGGCAAAAAAATCCAACTCCTACTTTGGAATTTGCTAAACAGTTTTGATATCATCCTAACCCGAAAATTCACCGGGAAATCATCCATGGGATTGAACTCCACGGACGAACCCATCCTGAAGACATTTTACCTCTTCTTGCAGAAGTTCAAAACGATCCCAATAGAAACGTAAGGAATATAATCATCCACGTATTAAGTCAAATAAGCTATAAAATGGGTTGTTTAGAAAAAGTGATATCCGCTATAAAGGGGTGGGAGAACAAAGAATTAGTGGAGAAGGCCTTGAAGGAAATTTTAGAAGTACATAAGCGCTATAAAAAATTCAGTGCAAAATCCTATAAAGAGGCAAAGGAGTACATAGAACACCAATTTAAATCTTAGCGAAAGAAACCGGCCTTCTTGACGATTCTGAGGACAACAAGCTATTTATGAATATGTATATACATTTTCTAAATCTGGAAAATGACCACTTTCGCAACTAGGATGGTGGTAGGTGAATGAAACGGCTCCAGGTCGCTAAAAGGTCGACTAATATTCCTTCAAGTGGTATTCGACGGATGTACAACATTGCAACGCAGATGAAAATAAAAGATATGATCTGGCTTGTCATCGGAGAACCCGACTTTCCTACACCCGCCCATATCATTGAAGCAGGCAAGGATGCATTAAACTCGGGATTCACACATTATACTCATAACTTGGGTTTGCTTGAGTTGAGGGAAGCAATTGCGCGTAAGCTTAAGCGTGAGAATGGAATCGAGACAAACCCTGAAACTGAAATTATTGCAACAACTGGGGCTCAAGGCGCCCTAATCATGACCCTTTTTATAATTCTAGAAGAAGGAAATGAAGTATTAGTCCCACGTCCCTGTTTTGCCAGCTATGAGGCGCAAATTAAACTGGCAAATGCGATTCCAGTTCCTATTCCTCTTGAAGAAGACGAATTCAATCTTGACCTTGAATTGATCAATGAAAGGATTACTCCCCAAACAAAGGCTCTATTGATANNGAGCAATGTATTCAGAAACAGTTCTCAAAACCATCGCTGATTTAGCCGAAGATCTAGGAATTTTCATTATAGAAGATAATCCGTATGAAAAGATTGTGTATGATGGAAAGCATGTGAGTATTGCTCCAATGATTAAAGATCAAACGATCTCTATCTTTTCCTTTTCAAAAAGTTATGCCATGGCCGGATGGCGGATTGGTTATGCCACCGCAAATGAAGAGATCATCCGAGAAATGCAAAAAATGCACGAGCATTTCTGCATTCATCCGAGCAGTATCTCCCAGAAAGCAGCAATAGCCGCCATCGACGGCTCACAGGAGTGTGTTGAGTCGATGGTGCATACCTATTCGGAACGACGCTCCATTATTGTGAACGGGCTTAACAAGATTCCCGGGATCTCTTGCATTGCACCCCATGGAACTTTCTATGTTTTTCCTAACATTAAAGCACTAGGACGTTCTTCACAGGATCTAGCCGAGTATTTACTTAGCGAAGGCCATGTTGTTACTGTTCCCGGAACCGCTTTTGGGCCTGAAGGGGAAGGACACCTCCGAATTTCCTATTCTGCATCAATGGAGGCTATAAATGAGGGGCTATCTAGGATCGAAAAGGCGGTTATACACTTAAATCAATAGAAAACATACCACTACATACAACTAAGAGCCAATGATCAAAAATAACATACTAGAAAAGGTTTAACCTAATTTTACTTTGTCTATAATCTTTTTTAAGTCGTCATCGGAAAGGTTAGTTTTTCTTTTCACAGCTTCCTCCTTAACTAGCTCAACAACTTTATTTATTTCATCTTCAGAAAAGCTAAGGCCTAAATTATCTAGTAAGTTTATAATAGAATCGCGTCCACTTTTCTTTCCATACATAATCTCTACTCCCTTTTGACCGACCAAATCCCAGCTGTATGGATACATCACTAAAGGCATGTTTGCTTCTTTAACCCGTAACCACCAGCCTACAACTATACCTGACTCCGTAGTAAAAGCATTATCTCCAACAATCGCTTTATGGGGGGGCATCTTTATCCCTGATATGTTTTCTACTAGTTTTGATAATTCAAATAATTTAGTATAATCTAGTCCTAGCTTAATTCCATAAAAGGCTTCAAGGGCCAGCGTTACCTCAGCCATATCCGCATTCCCCATCCTTTCGCCGATGCCATTAACTGTAGTGTGGACTACTTCTGCGCCTTCACAAACCGCTGCAAGGGTATTAGCTGCTGCTAATCCGAAATCGTTGTGGAAATGGGCCTCAATTGGTTTATTCAATTCTTCACGAGCTTTTTTGGTGAAGTAGCGGATAGCCTCAGGCGAACAGACTCCAAACGTATCGACGAGTGCTAACGAATCCATATGTCCTTCANNTTATTATTTTAAACCACCAATTAAGATCTGCCCTTGTTGAATCGATCGTAAAGAAGGTTACGTGTAAACCGTGGTCTGCAGCATACTTTGTAGCTTCTATAGATAAGTCAATGGCCTTTTTAAGCGGCCATTTATATGCATATTTTATTATATGTTTGCTGGAGGGAATCTCTGTTACAACCCCATCTACATCACATTCGAGAGCTAAATCAACATCCGCTTTCATACATCGGCTAAACGCAAATATTTTTGCGTTTAAACCATCATTTGCAATAGCCTTCACTGCTACTTTATCTTCCTTAGAAACAGCTGGCATTCCCGCCTCGATACGATGCACTCCAAACTCATCGAGCAATCTCGCAATTTTTAATTTATCTTCCTTATTAAATACTAAGCCAGCTTGTTGTTCTCCATCCCTCAATGTAATATCATGAACTGCTACATTCTTAGGTAAGTTTAAGCCATTTCGAACTTCATTAATAAAGTTGTAATGACTTACCCACCACTTATCAGTCATCCATTGTTTTCGCATATTTCAACCCTCTTTTTTCGCATATAGAAATCTGATTTTTTGTTTTTTTGGTTTAAATTGAATTAATTTGCATATTCATCCATATTTATCAGTACATCTTCCTGTACAATTAACAATTGGAGTCTCATCGATTAATTTAAAACTCCGGAAATTTAGCCCGAATACAAGCCGACTGAGGGCATAAAATGGTTCGCCGACAAATGTTGATTCTCATAGGGATAACTTTTGCCCATGCCCTATCTCACGCATTTGTGATGGCATTTCCTGCGCTTTTACCCTTTATTCGTGAGAGTTTCGAACTTACATATAAAGAGTTAGGGCTTCTTCAAGGAGTAATTTTAGTTGCATATGGCCTAACTGCGTTTCCGAGTGGAGTTTTGTCAGATAGATTAGGAATTACTCGTGTTTTGACCGTATATTTGGTTATTTTAGCAATTAGCTCTTTTCTGCTGATTATTGTAACAACATTTCTTGTGCTTCTTGTTCTTGCAAGCGTGATTGGCCTTACAGCTGGGTTGTATCATCCTCCTGGTCTATCGCTTATTTCCCAATCATTTCCTTCTGACGATCTGGGCAAATTTTTTGGAGTACATGGCATTTCTGGTAATATAGGCGTCGCGATAGCCCCCGGTGTAGCAGTTTTAGTAGCTAGCACTAAATATGGTTGGCAATATGCCCTCCTACCGTTTGGAATACTCTCACTTCTTGCGATCCCCTTGTTTCTTGCCCTCACCCAACATTCCCAAAGAGCTATCCTTCATGAAAAACGTTCTGAACCGTCGAGCTCTCTTGATTCACAATTTAATGCTGAAAATTCTCCAGCTATCTACATCCGCCCATTATTATTTATCTTGGCTTTTAGTGTTCTGGTGGGCTTAATTGACCGCGGTTTGATCTCATTTTTAGCTGTTTACTTAGTAGATGCCCGTAACTATTCAAATACTACTGCAGGTTTTGTTTTTTCTGGGATTTTTATTATTGCTATAGCAAGTCAGATCACTTTTGGTTTGCTTGCGGATTTCAAAGGACCAGTAATTGCATTTAGTTTTGCAGCTTTAGCTATCATACTTCTCTTTTATTTGATTCCATTCGTTCCTGGAATCGTTTTCCTAGTAGTTCTGACCCTTGCAGCCTTTGCTATTACTGGAACCCAACCTCCCCTCAACATACTTACAACAAGTGTCAGCTCCTTGGAAAAAAGAGGAACAATTTTTGGACTCCAGTTTACGGCGTTCTTTGGGTTTGGAGGGACAGCAGGCTTTCTTGCTGGGATAATTGCTTCAGTATTTGGGCTTGATGCAATATATATTGTTCTAAGTGGCTTTGGTGCTCTTTTATTGATCCTACTCTTGATATATCCTCGGTGGGCGCCAAGTTCCACCTACTGAATGTCAAACAACATTGATGTTTTACTGATTAACTATCAATAAGGGGAGTTATTAATAAATGGAGTTTTATTGTATCTCTGGGTACTTTACTCACTAGTAGCATGATTATCCTAATCTTGCAAAGTTTGTGAGTTGTTTCTACCATGTAAATCTTGGAATATCTTTTCATGAACGATGTTAAAGGAACTCAAAAAATTAAGAGAAGAAAAAAATTGGCAATGGATTGATCCCATTTGACCTTCTCAAGAAACTTGGATCACATAAAAAAAGGAAATATTATGC
>JABAOC010003205.1_pt1 | contig 18165 bp, 13 predicted proteins | sample 7062161 | NCBI WGS metagenome assembly JABAOC01 (sample SAMN14538625, study PRJNA623070) | marine sediment metagenome | biome: marine biome [ENVO:00000428]; feature: marine pelagic biome [ENVO:01000023]; material: deep marine sediment [ENVO:00002113] | place: India: Gulf of Khambhat ... | reverse complement strand
CCCCAATAGGCGCAGTTCACAAAGCGAACGCTGCCCTTGTTGGTCTCTTTGACTTCGATCATCGTCGGGTCGGGACCGTGAAATGACACGAATTCGCCATTGGTGATAAGAAGCCCGTACGGCGCACATTCCTCCACCACAAGGGCCGTGTGACAATCGTCGGCCCCGATACCGAGGAAGTTGCCGTTGCACACGCCGGCCCGGCTCTTGATGAACTTGTAGCCGGCGTTGTACCCGAAGCAGAACGTGTTATAGACATACTGCCAGTCGGAACGACCGAAGATGAAGGCTTCGCCGTTCTCCATCTGCCACTGGAACAACTTCGGCCTCGTGCTCCACCAGGGATTGAAGTGGACGTTTTCAATCCGTCCGATGTCGTAGATGGCATCGACCAGGATCCCCCGGCGAAGCGGCTGGCCCTGCACGTCACGAATCAAGTGCCGCTCGTTCCGTGTCGCGTCGATTCCGTTGTAGGGATTGAGCAGCTCCACCGCCAGGACGGCCGGATTCTTGCCGCGCAGGGCCACGGCCCACGGATACGGCTTGGGCTCGGCATCCACGTTCTGCTCGGGATAGTACAGGACAACCCCTTTCAAGGTGCTGTTCGTATTCAAGGTGATGAACGCCGGTCCCTCCTCGCTCCCCGTGCCTTCGGTCACGAGAAACGTCGTGCCGTCATCGGTCGGCTTGGGCAATCCCCGGTCGCGTATCCCATTGTGCGCCGGGACTGATTGCCAAATGCCGAGCAGCGTGACCGCGTTCGGCGCATTCAAATGACCGGCAAAGAAGTAGTTGCCGCGCGGGGCATAGACGATGCCGCCGCCAGCCTCCCCTGCGGCGTCAAGGGCCTTTTGGAATGCCGCCGTATCATCCGTCTTCCCATCGCCTGCCGCACCAAATTGACGCACATTCAGGCAATCCGAAGGAGCAGCTTCCTGCCCGGCAACCTGCGCCGTCCATATGAATAAGAAGGCGAAAAGCACAGGGATAGATCGTCTCGCGATTCGTTCTGCGGCAAGAGCATGTTGCATTCGTTTTACTCCTCACTGCTATCGACCTGTTTGATTTCCTCGAGAAGGGCCAGCGCCTGCCCTACCATGATTTCCCCGGCCCCCTTGGCGAGGTGGGTCCCCGACTGGGGCTCGTATCCGCCCTCGTCGTAGGCCCGGCTGTGGCAGACGTACCCGATGCCGTCATTGGCTAATGTGACGATGAAGAGCTTCTGCAGGTTCGCCTTCCTCTTGATCTCCAGCCCCACCTCCACGAGGACTTCTCCCGGCAGACCCAAAAGGTGAATGTCCCCCAGCTTCAGGACCTGAATCTCGGTAGTTATGCGATCCAACGTCTCTTTTGCGGGGAACACAACCTCTTTGGTAAGCGCCTTCAGGGCAACCTCGTCGGTGGTAGCAGTCAGCGAGAGCCTGCACAGCGCCTCACCTCCCAGCGCCGTTCCGATCTGTTCGCAGGGCCTGACGCCGCGCTGCAGGGGAACCGTATTCCCGGCGAGACCGAGCAGGAAAAGGCCGATTCCTCCTTCTGCCTGTTCCACGACGCGCGTAGCATACGCGGGATAGTCGGCCGATACCGTCGTGCTCAGATACGGATAGACGCAGACCGGATGACAGCCGAAACCGACCACAGAGCCGATGACCTCGCCATTCACATCTTCCATCCGCATGGTGAAGACCGCGGGATCGACAGGGCCAAAACGCAACGGGGGGTCCCTCGGCGGGAGAGTAAACGTCACTCGCACGTCGCCTTCGGCAGAGGTTTCCGTCTTCCTCGTCCCCGCAATCTCGGCAGGCAAAGTGAACATCATCTTCGCCCGGCCGTCTTTGGCGATCGGCCTGCGGTTGTAGTGCACTTCGGGCAGTTCGCCGAACGCCGCACCGATTTTCACGTCCCGCATGTTCTGATGGGCGATCAGCACCGCGTCGGCCATTTTGCGCACCAGCGTTGCCAGATACGCCTGATCGATGTCCGCGGCAGGAAGCCGGTTTTCCGAGGGGAGTTTCGATCTCGTGAAGACCTCCGGCCCGGAATGCGTATGAGTCGCGCACACCATGATGTTCTGTTTGGGAATACCGGTCTTCTCGTTCAGAATGTCGCGCACGGGTCCGGCAATCTCCTCCAAGGGTGTGTACAACAGGTCGGCCGAGATAATTGCCAGAGTGTCGTGCCCGTCGTTGAGAACCATCGCTTTGGCGTAGAGCTCGTCCAGCACGGCATCGCTCGGCTGACCCTTGGACCCGATGAGAGTGACCCCCAGCGGCGGCGTGATGTTGACCTTCGCGCAGCCGCCTTTGAGTGCCCCCTGGCCGACACCACAGATGATATGGGTAAACAGCAAAACGATAAGAACCGAGGTGGCAGATCCGGGTGTGCTGCTGGTTCTCATGGCCGTGCATTCCCTTCTTCTTCGGATTTCCGAGCTTTTGGCCGCCCATTGTAGCTTGACCTCGCGGCCACGACCAGTCCGTGGCGTCCGGATTATGGTTGCAGGCACGGCGGGCACTATACTATAAAGGACAGCGGAAGACATCCTACTGTACGAAAGGGGCGAAAAAATGGCCAGCGGCGATTTGACACGACGACAATTCATAGCGGCGGCCTCGGCAAGCTCTCTCGCGGCGGCGGCTTCAAGCACGATTCCCGCCTATGGGAATGTAGTGAAAAAGGCGGGGAAACTGGCAGTCCTGGGCGGGGAGCCCGTCCGGAAGAAAAAGGCCTGGCCCGGGTGGCCGTATTGGGATGACAAAGTCATCGAGTCCGTACTGAAGACAACCCGCAGCAGGATCTGGTGCCGAATCCAGTCCAGCTCGGGCACTGTCCCGACCTTCGAAAAGGAGTTTGCCAAACTGACCGGAGCGCGGTTCTGCGTGGCCACCGGCTCCGGGACACAATCGCTGCACACCTGCGTGGAGGCACTGGGGATTGGCCCGGGCGACGAGGTCATCACGTCTCCTTACACGGACCCGGGGACCATCGCCTCGATTCTCTCCGCCCGCGCCCTGCCCGTGCTGGCGGATATCGACCGCGAATCGTATCAGCTCGATCCCGATGACGTGGAAAGAAAGATCACGGAGAATACGAAGGCCCTCATGCCCGTCCACATGATGGGACAGCCGTGCGACATGGACAGCATCATGGCCATTGCCAGGAAGCACAACCTCAAGGTTATCGAGGACGCTTGTCAGGCGCACCTGGCCGAACACAGAGGCAGGAAACTGGGGACTATCGGCGACGTCGGCTGCTTCAGCTTCCAGTCGAGCAAGACCATCGCCTGCGGCGAGGGCGGTGGGATCATCGGCAACGACGAGGAGCTGATGGACAAGTGCTACACCGTGCACAATCACGGCACCTCGCGCCGGGGCCGGACCGAGACGATAGGACCGAAGTACCGGATGAACGAATTCGAGGCGGCCGTGCTGCTGGGCCAGTTGCCCGGCGCGGTGGAACGCTACCTCCGCCGCAATGAAAACGCCGCCTATCTGACCTCGAGGATGAAGGACATCCCGGGCCTCGTCCCCCAGAAGTTGTACGAGGGCTCGGAGAGCGGTTCCTTCTATCTCTATGCCATGTCCTACCACAAGGAGCACTTCAACGACGTGGAGCGGGCGACCTTTCTCAAGGCCCTAAGCGCCGAAGGGGTCAGCCTCAGCCCGTACATCCGGCAAGGGCTGCACAAGGAACCCTGGATCGACAACATCCTAAGCTCGAAGGTCTATAAGGCGATGTTCTCCGGCGAGCGATTGCGGACATACCGGGACCAGTGCCAGTGCCCCAACTGCGACCGTGTCTGCGAGGAGATAGCCATGATCTGGGCCTCCGGCCCGCTGCTCGGGAGCAAAGAGGATATGGCCGAAGTCGCCGACGCCATCGAGAAGGTTTATGAGAACAGAGACCAACTCCGGTCGGTGTGATGGGAGGAACGAGCACAGTGACGCAGATGGCAAATCCGAGGAGGAAGGCCGATGGCCGCAAATGCAGAAAGGTTCAGGCAGTTCGTACTGACATCCGTTGCGACGGCCGTCGGGCTTGCGGCGACGGCAGGCCCACTGCCGGCGGCAGCCCGTGAGAACCAGGCCGTACTCTACGCAGAGAGCTTCGAAGACGCCCGGCCTCGCGGCTGGGAGTTGGAGAGCGGCTGGGCCGTGGTCGAGCAGATGCTTCAAGGCCAGGGACACCAGTGGGCGCGTCCCGAGGTCGGGCCCTGGCAGGACTTCCGGCTCGAATTCCGTCTCAATCTCATCCAGGGAATCATCCATCTGGTGTACCGCCTCAACGACGCAGGGCGCTACTTCATCGGCTTCCATCAACACGGCTCGTACCTGCACAAACAGTATTGGCCCGACACATTTCTACCTGATCTGGCCCGCAGCGAAGTGCCACACAGGTTGGATCGCTGGTACCGGATCGAGATTGCCGGGCAGGGACCCCGCATCCGATTCTTCGTCGATGGCGTTATGGAATGGGAATTCACGGACCCTGAGCCGCTGCTCCAGGGCGGATTTGCTTTCGAGACCCTCGATGAGAGCATGGCACGCATCGATGATATCGTCGTATACGGCCCCGCCCCCGGCGCGCGCCCGTCCTGGGTGCGAACGGGCGGACCGCTGGGCGGCCTCGGTTACGACGTGCGTATGCGGCCCGACGATCCCAACGTGATGTACGTCACGGACGCCCAGGCGGGCATGCACATGAGCACGGACGGCGGCCGAACCTGGTTTCCCTCCAATCAGGGCATCACCACGCGCGCGGGCGAATCCGGCGACACGATTCCCGTCTTTTGCCTCACGATCGATCCGCACGACTTCGACACGATCTGGATCGGCACGCAGGATATCCGCGGCATATTCAAATCGACGGATGGCGGCCGCACCTGGATGGAGATGGACCACGGCGTGATCGAGTCGATGGGCATCACGTTTCGCGGTTTCACGGTGGATCCGCGGTCCTCCAATATCGTGTACGCCGCCGCGGAGTTGTCAAGCTGGGCCTGGGCCGGCGCGCCGCGCAACGGCCGGGAATTCGATATGGTCAAGGGCGTCGTGTACAAGACCACCGACGGCGGACAGAACTGGACCGCGGTCTGGCGCGGCGACAACCTCGCCCGGTACATCTGGATTGACCCCGGCAACCCTGACGTGGTCTACGTGTCCACCGGCATCTTTGACCGCGAGGCGGCGAATTCGGTCCCGGCGACCGGCGTCTCCGGCGGCGTAGGCATTATCAAGAGCCTCGATGGCGGCCGGACCTGGACCCCGGCCAACAACGGCTTGGCGAACCTGTACGTGGGCACCTTGTTCATGCACCCCCAAGACCCCCGTATTCTGTTGGCCGGAACCGGCAACAATCAGTACTACCGGGAGGCGGGTGCGTACCTGTCGCTCGACGGCGGCTCCTCCTGGAACAAGACGCTGGCTGATGACAACATCAATGCGGTCGAGTTTGCTCTGTCCGATCCAAGGATTGCCTACGCCGGAAGCGCCGGGGCCGTATATCGCAGTGCCGACGGCGGCCGAACGTGGCGACGGATGTGCGGCGGCGAGCAGGGTTGGGGACCGCCCGGTGTCCGGGCCGGCTTTCCCATCGATTTTCAGGTGGACCCAGATGATCCCAACCGGCTGTTCACGAATAACTACGGCGGCGGTAACTTCCTGACCACCGACGGCGGCCGGACCTGGACGGTCGCGAGCAAAGGCTACACCGGTGCCCAAGTCCGGGATATCGCCGTGGACCCCGCGAACCCAGCGGTGGTCTTTGCCGCGGCACGCAGCGGCCTGTTCACCAGCACCGACGCGGGGGGCGACTGGGCCGGCCTGTGTTACCCTCCGTTCAACTCATTGGAGTGGTACGTCGTGGCGATTGACCCCGCCGACCCCCAGCACGTGCTGGCGTCCAACAACTGGGACGGCCGCATCCTCCGCAGNNTGGCGAGCCATTGCCTTCGCGCCCTCGGACCCGGCCTTGGTGTATGCGGGCACGTCGGCCTTCGTTTCCGCCGGGACCTTCGACAACCGGATGGCCGCCGGAGGAATCTACGTCTCGAGCGATCACGGCGGTACGTGGACCCAGGCCAATGACGCAGTCTCCCGCAATACCAACGTTATGGACCTGGCCGTGGATACGGTTGACGCCCGGATAGTCTACGCGGCCACGGGAAATCACGGGCTCCTCAAGACCCTCGATGGTGGTCAAACGTGGCTGGCCATCAATCAGGGACTGCCGCAGTCACCGACAGCCCTGTCGGTAACAGTTCACCCCACGATGAGAAGCACCGTCTATGCCGGCCTGGACCGTGCCGGGCTGTATCGCAGCCATAACAGCGGCCAGATCTGGCAGCCCCTGCCGGCGGGCCTGAATCCCGAGGCAAGCATCACCGATATCGTCTTCGACCCAACAAATGCCCAAGTCATTTATGTGTCAGATCGATTGGGCGGCGTGTATCGCTCGACCGACAGCGGAACGACCTGGACGGCCATCAACGACGGTTTGCGCGTGCGGTCCGTCAATGCGCTGGCCATCTCCTCGAACGAGGGCCATCTGTATGCCGCGACCGAAGGGGAAGGCGTCTTTCGCCTGGATTTGACGGGCGAGGCACCCGCGAGCGCCAATGCATCCGCATCACTATCCATGAACCGTTTTGCGTCCAGCGATTCGAGGGCCGGACCATGAGACGCAAAGGCACGGCACTGCTTGCGGCCACGGCTCTGGCGGTATTCGCCATACGCCTGGTCCCCCTTTCCTCCGCTCCGACGCCGGTGACCGGACCGGATACCGTGTGGGGAACCGTGCTCGACGCAAACGGTCCGGTGGCCGGCGCCTCCGTTCGAGTACAGGCTACCGACAACAGCACGAAATCCGGTGCTGATGGCAGCTTCTTCCTGGCGGGTCTGGCGCCTGGCGCCCGGGTGACGGTCACCGCCTGGGCCCCGGGCTATTACGTCGGCTGGACGGAGGCGACGGCCGGCGGGGAAACTGTCACCATCGTCTTGAAGCCGCACTATACGACCGACAACGCCGACTACGACTGGTTTTCCGATGAGGGAGTTGCCGGGTCCAGGAGCTGCAGCAAGTGCATGCCGGACCTTTACGACCAATGGCAGAAGGACGCCCATTCGCAATCGGCTGTCAACCCGCATTTCCTGACCATGTATCAGGGCACCGATGTCCTGGGCAACCGCAGCCCCCTCACGCGGTACGCTCACAGCCGGGACTACGGCCGATTCCCCCTGCGGCCAGATCCTAACGAGCCTTACTACGGCCCCGGATACAAGCTGGACTTCCCCCAAACCGCCGGTAATTGCGCGACCTGCCACGTCCCGGCCGCCGCCGCCAAGCCGGGCCGGGCCTACGCCGTGGACCCCAACGAAGTCGCGGGAGTCGAGGCGGAAGGCGTGTTCTGCGAGTTCTGCCACAAGGTTGGTGAGGTGACGCTCAATCCGGTCACCGGCCTGCCCCCTCACAACATGCCCGGCGTCCTCTCCATGCGACTGTACCGGCCGGAAGAGGGACAACAACTCTTTTTCGGAACGCTCGATGACGTGACGCGCCGGGTCAGTTACCTGCCGCTGGAGAAGGAAAGCGCCTTCTGCGCGCCCTGCCATTTCGGCGTCTTCTGGGATACGGTCGTCTATAATTCTTTCGGCGAGTGGCTGGACAGCCCCTACAGCGATCCGAACACCGGCCAGACCTGCCAGAACTGCCACATGCCCGCCACCCAAGCCCTCACCATCGTTTTGCCCGAGGAGGGCGGATACGAGCGCCCGCCCGGACACGTGCACAACCACCGCATGCCCGGTGCCATGGACGAGCGGCTTCTGCAGGACGCGGTCACGCTGGCCGCCTCGGCCCACATCGAGGCCGGCACCGCGGTTGTGACGGTCGCCATCACCAACGACAAGACCGGCCACTATGTCCCGACGGACTCGCCCCTGCGCCAGCTCATACTGCTGGTCCGGGCCATCGATGCCCAAGGCCGCGCCTTGCGGCAACTGGATGGATCCACGGTCCCGCCCTGGGGCGGCATCGGCGATCCGAATCAGGGATACTATGCCGGCCTCCCGGGCAAGGGGTTCGCCAGGATACTGGAGGAACTGTGGACCGGCGTCTCGCCGAGCGGCGCCTATTGGAACCCGACGCGCGTGCTCAGCGACAACCGCCTGGCGCCCTTTGTCACCGACACGTCCACGCATACCTTCGAGGCCCCGGCCGATGGCGCGGGCACGGTCGAGATCACGCTGATCTTTCGCCGGGCGTTTATCGAGCTGATGGATCAGAAAGGCTGGAGTGCCCCGGACATTACTATGGTGCAGCGTCACATTCCGATCATGCAGTCGCCCTAAATGGGGAATCTACCTATGTTGAAGAGACATAGCCTGCCCGTTGTCCTGCCGCTGGTCACATGGTCCTTTCTCTTGTCGGATAGCCTGCTCGCCGAGGCACGGCCGACTAAGAAAATCGTCGAGTACGGATGGGACGTGCCCTATCCGGACTTCGTTCGGGATAACATCCGCGCGATGGAGAAACGACCGTTCGAGGGCATCATCTTCCGCACCAACGAATTCAACCACGCCTTCGACACGCGTCCCTGGGACAAGAACGCCTTGCAGCCCCAACTGGATGCACTGAGGCAGATTCAGTGGCAGAAGTTCACGGACAACTTCCTGACTCTCTACGCCGCTAATAGGCAAAACATGGACTGGTTCAATGACGACCACTGGAAGACCATCACGGAGAACATGAAACTCCTTTCGCTGGCCGTCCGCACGGGTAATTGCGTGGGAGTGTGCTTCGACCCGGAACCCTATGGCGAGGACCCCTGGGTCTATCCGGGCCGGTACAAGGACAAGTCGTTCGACGAAGTCACGGCACAGGTGCGTCGTCGCGGCCGAGAATTCATTACGGCCTTGCAGGAGCACATGCCCGAGCTCAAGGTCCTGAGCTTCTTCCAGTTTGGCCTGTTCCGTGATGTCGTCGATGAGCCCGACCCCAAAGTCCGAGAGCAGAAACTGTTGAAGCTCTGGATGGTTCTACTCCCGGCATTCTATGTCGGTATCCTCGAAGACGCGTCGCCGGACGCCATTCTGATCGACGGCAACGAATCGGCGTACTACTATGAAAACCCGGAGGAATACTACCGAGCCTACCACTTGATCCGCCAGCGTGCGCAGACGCTCATCCCCGAACCTCTGCGGCCGAAATACAACGCTCAGGTCCAGGCCGGCATGGCCCTGTATATCGACCAGGCTCTGGGAAAACGCACCGTCCAGACGACCAGCCACTACCTCGGCCCGGAGCAACAGCTCAAGTTCTTCGAGCACAACGTCTACTACGCGCTGAGCACGACGGACGAGTACGTCTGGTGCTACAGCGAGCGGATGAACTGGTGGCTGCCGCCGGAAAAGGCCGGCGCGGACCGGGCCCTGCCAGCCGGCGTGGAGGAGGCCCTCGTCTCCGCCCGCCGCAAGTACGACGAGGGCAAGCCGCTGGGCTATGACATCGCCGAGATGATCGAGGCCGCACACCAGAAAAAACGAGAGGCCCAGTCCCAAAGTGATAAAACCAAGGAGTAAGCCGTCTCCCGGCAGTCATACCGAGCGAAAGGAAACAGGGATGGAAACAGATCTGAATAGAAGAGAACTTCTGAGGCTCGCGGCGGCAACCGGGGCCATGTATCTCGGCCGCCCCGGTATCCCGGCCAAGGGCGCACCCGACCAGAAAGGGGGACTGATAAGCCCCGGATGCCGGAGGACAAAAGTCAGGGTAGCCAAAATCTACCTCGGGGTCCCGGGCAGCCATTACCCCTATCCCGATCTTGACGTGAAGAAGGAGGTCCGGTTCTATGAATCACAGTTCGCCAAATTGAAGGGCGATCTGGCCGATGTGGAGTTTGTCGTAGACGAGTTGATCACCTCCGTGGACGAGCTCAACAAGCATAAGGACGCCTTGAAAGGAGTTGACGGCATCCTGGCCATCCACCTGACCCTGTGGACCATGCCGGTTCTCGAGGAGATTCTGCGTCTGGGACACCCCACGATGATTTTCTCCGCTCCCTATTCGGGACATGAGTGGCACAATCTCAGCGCCATGTATAAGCGGGCGGAGTGGACGAACTTCGAGTGCCTTCTCACCAGCGACTACCGCCAGTTGGCCGTGGCCATCAGGCCCTTCCGCGCTATTCACCACCTGCGCGAGGCGAAGATCCTGAACCTGACGACGCAATCGTTCGCCCCGTACGCGCAGGACGTCGGAGAGAAATTTGGGACCGAGATCAAGCAGATCGAGCTGTTACGCATGCTGGAGGCCTACAACGCCGTCAGCGACGCCGCCGCGCGGGCCGAAGCCCAGTCCTGGATCCGAGGCGCGGTCGAGGTCGTGGAGCCTTCGCAGGAGGAGATTGTCAAGTCGTGCAGGCTGGCGCTGGCCTTCGAGAGACTATTGGATGAGGAAGAGGCGACCGTGATGACCGTGGACTGCTACGGCAGCATGTACGGCCCACTGTGCCAGTCCTATGCCTATCCCTGCATCGGATTCGCCAAGCTGAACAACCTGGGGTTGGGCGGCATCTGTCAATCCGATCTGCCCTGCGCGATGACCCACATTCTGTTCCAGGGGCTGACGGGCCGACCCGGTTTCGTCGAGAATCCGGGCTTCGACTTCTCCACGAACAGCGCGGTCCTAATTCACTGTCTGGGCACGCCCCGAATGGATGGTCCTGATGGTCCGGCCGCGCCGTATCGGCTGCGGAGCGTCATGGAGCGCCAGGCAGGGGCCGTCCCCGAGGTGAAAATGCGCATCGGCCAGAAAGTCACCCAAGCCGTACTGGATGGGACATCGAGTCTGCTCTACTTCACCGGGCAGATCGTTGACACGCCGGAAACCGAAAGAGGCTGCCGCAGCAAAATCCGGGTCAAGATAGACGGCGATGCAGAACAACTCTGGAAGAACTGGTCGCACGGGATACACCGCGTGACGTGCTACGGGGACTTGACCAAGGAACTGCGGCACTTCTGCAGATTCAAACAGCTTAAGATGATTGATGAAGCGGCGCCACAGACTTAGGTGCGGCCTCAGACTTTGCCGGGCCGGTCGCGCACGCCAATGATGCCAGGTGATTCTTGGGACAATCATCCCCCAACATCGTCATCGCCAACGAGAACGCCAACTGGGGGGCGAGCCGCGCGAAGGTCCGCCAGGCGACGGACTTCCTGCGAGAGCAGGGATTCAGCTTTTCCCTGTCCCTTGCCCAATATCGCGGCCACGCGCGGGAGTTGGCCGCCGCGGCGGCGGCACAGAGCGTCGAGAAGGTTGTCGTTATCGGAGGCGACGGCACGCTCAATGAGGTCCTCAATGGCCTCTGTACGTCCGGACACCAGCATGTGCCCCGTATCGGCATCATCCCTTGCGGCTCGTCGAACGATTTCTGCAAGAGCCAGGGGATCCCTCAAGACTGGCAGCAAGCCTGCCGGACAATCATCGATGGAAGAACCAGGGACACGGATGTCGGGCGAGCAGGGTCATACCACTTTCTTTCAGCCTCCTGCCTTGGGTACTTCGCCGACATTGCGGAAAGGAGCCTGCGGATGAGACGGTTCGGCGGCTCCTTGCGCTACACGATTCCGGCTCTTTCCGTCATCGTGAGAATGGGCTCGGGCTGGGAGATGCACGTGAGGGCCGATGAACGGGAGTTCCACGGTCGCTACGGGGTGCTGCTGGTGGGCAATGCCTCGCGCTTCGGAGGGCTCACGATGCTGCCCGACGCCCGGCCCGACGATGGCGTTCTGGACTGCCTGCTCATTGAGGCCGGCAACCGGTGGGAAGCCCTGCATCTGCTGCGGCTGGTTTACCAGAAGGCCCTGGAACGTCACAAACGGGTCACCCGATTCCAGGCGCGGTCGCTTACCGTCTCACTTGACCATCCCACCCGGCTGTGCAATGATGGCGAAGTGTACCCGGAGCTCATCCGGGACATTGACTACGGCGTGCTCCCGCGAAGATTGCGGACTATTTGCTGAACCGGAGCAGGAAGGAGGCAGAACATGGACAAACTGGGCGTGGGAATCATCGGCTGCGGGGCGGTGGCGGGAGAGTACGTGAAGGCTTTCCAGAGAGACGAGCGTTCCGAGGTCCGGGCGCTGGTCAGCCGCAACCACGCCAACGCCCAGCGGTATCGTGACGAGCACAACCTGCGGTGCGCGATTGAGACAGATGCGGACCCGATGCTCGCGAGGGCGGATATCGATATCGTGGTCGTATGCACGCCGCATGACTCGCACACGCGGTACGTCGTCGCCGCGGCCGAGGCCGGCAAGCACATCATCATCGAGAAACCCGTCGCTCTGACGGTTGAAGATGTGCGAAGGCAGTTACAGGCGGTCCGCACGAACGGCGTGAAGACACTCGTGAGCTTCGTCCTGCACTGGAATCCCCTGCTGATGACCATCGACCGACTGATCGATGAAGGCGCTTTTGGCAACATCTTCATGGTCGAGGTGGACTACATGCACCGGATATGGATGACGCCGCAGCAGAAGTGGTTAGGCAGCCGGGAGCACAGCGGCACGGCCATCCTGACCGGCGGCTGCCACGCGGTCGACGCACTGCGATGGTTCGCCCGGAGCGAAGCCGAAGAGGTCTGCGCCTACCAGGTGAAAACAGAGAATCCCATTGAGTACCCTGGCACCATATCCGTGAATGTGAAGTTCCACGACGGCAAGATCGGCCGCACGGCGACGACTTTCGACGCCCGCATGCCCTACAAATTCAATATCGGGGTCTACGGCACGGAAGGCTCCATTCGCAACGACGAGCTTTTCACCCCGAAGCTGTTCCCGGGCCAGAAGGGCTTTACGAAGATTCCCTGCATCCTGCCCGACAGCGCTGATGTCGCTCACCACCCCTTCACGAGCGAGGCGTCCCATTTCCTCGACTGCATCCTCGGCGACACACGGCCGTTCCCAGACCTGGAGGATGCCGCTCAGACCCAGGCGATGTGCTTCGCCGCCGACCTGTCCGCCGAATCCGGCCGGCCCGTGAAAATAGATGAATTAGGGCCTCTGACAGAATGAACACACGCCCAGAAACTGCTGCGGCTGCCTCGATGGACGCGCATCCGTCACCCCTGCGGAGGGGCCCCCACACGCATTACTTCGCGTGTGGGAAGGGCCCCCCAACGCGGAACTATGCGTTGGGGACCCCGAACCCAGGCAGGGGTCCAGCCGACTCGCGAAGTGTGAATGTGGTCACGCCTTGGGCACAATCCCTATACATAAGTGGCTGGATTCCTGCCTGCGCAGGAATGACAGAGTCGTGGCCGCCGGATGCGCTTCCGCAGGACGACGAATAGGTGCCGGGTGATACTCATTCAGTTAGAGGGTCTTAGGTGACATGCAGGCTCGCGATACGAAATGATTACCCTCGCCGGCACACTCTCCAAAGGATGGATGAACCAGGCCCTGGGCGTGGTGTTCGACCGGGATTATTACTTGAACCCCGACAGACGCCATGCCATCGACTGCTTGTGCAATGAATACGCCGCCGAGACGTTCCCGGACTTGGCGCTTTTCTACTCTGAGTCGAATCTGGGGCGCATCAGCTATTGGGACCCCACCCAGGTGCAGATCGGAGGCATCCAGCCCAACATGATTCTTGGTATGCTGCTGGGCGCCGATTTTATCCCCGGCGACAACCGGGATGCCGATATCACACCTGCGTGCCTTGCCGGCACAGATCCCGAAGAGCTTCCCGCGCCTGAAACATTGCTGAATCACGACCTGGTCAGGCTGTTCGACAGCCAGATCGCACAAATACAGAGCACCGCCGAAAAACGCCTGCGGGCGATTCCACCATTCTTTTGGGATGCGTCCGGCCGGGCCGCTATCCACGGCGTATTGACTACCGCCCAGAAACTCTACGGTGAGGCCGTGTACATGGACATGTTGACCGCGCCGCAGAGGTGCATGAAACTCATGGAGTGGATTGCCGATGCCTACATCGTGCTCTGCCGGCACTTTGAACAAGCCGCCGACCTGCCCCGCACGGATGTCCACGTGGGCGAATGCTCCGCCTGCATGGTCAGTCCCGCCTTGTTCGAGACGTTTGTCGCGCCGCTGACCTCGAAGATAGGCCGGTCGCTGGGCCCTATACGGCTCCATTCATGCGGGACCAGCACCCACCTGCTCGGGGCCTTCACAAGGATCGAACACCTGCAAGCGCTGGACCTCGGCGGCGAGACCTCCATCGCCAAGGCGCGCGAGGCGTTCGGCAAGCAGATACCGCTCAGCATCGTTCCCTTGCCGCGCGATATGTCCGCGGAAAGCACGGAGCCGATAGTGAACTGGGCCCGGCGGACCCTCCGGGACAACGCGGGCGGCGACATGATGTACGTATATCACCTTGAAACCAGCTACAATATCGACACGATCTACGGCCTGGCTGACTTCCTGAAGCATCAGACAGGTTTCGAGGAAGTGCGATCTCGCCGCAGGTGATGTGTACATCTGCTTGCACGACTATGGAGACAAGTGGTATCCTGTGCCCGTAACAGAAGCTCGTAGGGTGCGTACCACGCACCAGCCTTCATCACGCGCGCTTAATGGTGCGTAATACACACCCTACAAGACTGGGCACCGGCACTGAGCCATGTTCCATTGGGATAGGGAGGACACGATAATGTCGCTAACGAGACCCATCACACGACGTGACTTCATCCGCCACATCACCGCGACAGGCACAGCCGGCGTGGCTGTCCCCTACTTCATCCCCAGCGGCGTTCTGGGAGGAGAGGGCAAGCCGGGGGCCAACGACAAGATCGGCGTCGGTCTGATCGGCTGTGGAGGCATGGGCCGAAGCAACCTGAAGGCCTGCGCGGGCCGGGCCGATGTGGTTGTGACGGGCGTCTGCGACGTGTGGAGATCCCGGCGGGAGGCCGTCGTGGCCGAATACCAGGGCACGGCCAAGCCGTATCACGATTACCGGGAGATGCTCCAGGCCAAAGACATCGACGCCGTCATTATAGCCACGCCGCCGCACTGGCACTGTCGTATCGCCGTCGATGCCTGCGCTGCGGGCAAGGACATCTACGTGCAAAAGCCGATGACCATTCACGTCGGCGAGAGCTTCGCCCTTCGCAACGCCGTGCGCCGACACAAGCGAGTCTGCCAGATCGGCACGCAGATTCATGCCGGGGAGAACTATCGGCGGGTCGTCGAGTACGTTCGCTCGGGCAAACTGGGGTCCATCAGCGTCGCGCGGACGTTCAACGTCATGAATCAGGGACCGGAAGGGATCGGCAATCCGCCCAACAGCGAGCCGCCGCCGGAGATTGACTGGAACTTCTGGGTAGGCCCCGGCCCGATGCGCCCATACAACCCCCTGCTCGTGGAGAACGCGTACAACAACTGCTCTCTCATGGCCTTCAGCGGCGGCTGGACGCCCGGCATGGCCCCGCACATCGTCGATCTGCCGGTGTGGGCGCTGGATCTGGGCTACCCCGAGACCACGTACTGCTCCGGCGGACGGTACGTCATCAAGGACGCCGGCGACGTGCCGGACGTGCAGGAGGTCCTGTGGCAGTATCCCAATTTCACGATGACGTGGATGATGTCCATGATCAACAGCTTCGGGTTCGATTTCGGCCGCGGCTCGCCCGCGAGGAGATTGGGAATCTACTTCCACGGGACCAACGGCACGCTATACGCTAATTACGGCATGCACGAGGTTGTGCCCGAGGGCGACCGATTGAAGGACGCCCGGCCGCCGGAGAAATCGATCCCGCCCTCGCCCGGCCACGAGCATGAGTGGCTCAACTGCATCAGGACTCGGGAGCAACCGAGTTGTAACGCTGACTATCACTGCCGCATTGACGTGCCGATTGGCCTGGCCAATCTCTCGATGAAACTGCGCCGGGCCATCCGCTTCGATCCGGCGACGGAACGCATCCTGGACGACGAGGCCGCCCGCCTGGCCGTCCCGAAATACCGCGCGCCGTGGCAATTCCCCGCTGAGTATATCTGATTCAATCCGGTGCACCTATGGACGCAAACAACTTGAAGAACATGCCCACCGGCAGGATCGGCAAGCTCTCCGTCGGCCGGCTCATCAGCGGCAGCAACCTGATCAGTCCCAATATGCACGCGCGGGACCTGCTCTACCTGGACGCCCTCGCCAATCATTACAACACCGAGAAGAAGGTGTTTGAGACCTTACGGAAATGTGAGGAGCAGGGAATCAACACTATCGTGCTGAAGAGCCACAATTTCCGGCGCATTCGCCTGTCGCGGTACTGGGACGAATGGGGTGGCGCGATGCAATGGATCGCCGACGTGATTACCACGGACATCGACCAGTATGAGAAACTACTGGTGGAGCATCTGGAGCTGGGGGCCGCGGCGGCCTATCTCTGGGGCGGCTCCAGCGACATCTGGTATTTTCAGAAGAGGCCGCACAACATCGTCAGGGCCTTCGAGATCATGAGGAGATATGACGTCCCTGTCGGCATCTGCGCCCATCGGCTGGAGCCCATCATATTCTGTGAGAAAGAAGGACTGGTGCCGGACTTTTATATGAAGACCCTGCACCACGACCGGTACTGGTCCGCTCATCCGCAAGAGAACAGACGCTACATGGAGATGTACGAAGAGAACTCCCCGGATCACGCCTGCTACCACGACAACATGTTCTGCCATGACTACGAGCGGACCGTGGCGTTCATGCAGGGCGTGAAGGTCCCCTGGATCGCCTTCAAGGTCCTGGCGGCCGGGGCGCTCCCGCCGGAGGACGGGTTCCGGCTGGCTTTCGAAAGCGGCGCGGATTTCATCTGTGTCGGCATGTTCGACTTCCAGGTCGACGTGGATGCGGCGCTTGCCAGGAGGGCCATTAGAGAATCGCAGAATCGTAAACGCCCATGGGCGGTATAAGGACAGTCGGGTTCATCGGGAAAACCAACGCCAACCGCAAAGGAAAGGGTACGTCATGCAGACGAAAATCAATGTCGCGATTGTAGGCCTGGGGTTCGGGGCCGAGTTCATCCCCATTTACCAGCGGCATCCTCACGCCAACATGTACGCCATCTGTCAGCGCACGAGGCGAAAGCTCGATGCCATCGGCGATGCCTTCGGTGTGTCGAAGCGATACACCGATTATCGCGACCTGCTCAACGACCCTGACGTGCATGCGGTTCACATCAACACGCCGATCCCCGACCACGCCCGGATGTCCATCGCGGCCCTCAAGGCCGGCAAGCACGTCGCCTGCACGGTGCCGATGGCCACCACCATCGCCGACTGCAAAAAGATCGTCGAGCTCCAGCGGAAGACCGGCCGGCAATACATGATGATGGAGACGGTGGTTTATAGCCGCGAGTTTCTCTACATCCAGGAGCTCTACCGCAAGGGCGTGCTCGGCAAGATCCAGTTCCTGCAGGCCAGTCACCAGCAGGATATGGACGGCTGGCCGAACTACTGGCCCGGCCTGCCCCCCATGTGGTATGCCACGCATTGCGTCGGGCCCGTCTGCGGGCTGCTCGACAGCACCGCCGAATATGTCTCCTGTTTCGGCTCGGGGACCATCCGTAGGGAGTTGATCGGCTGCTACGACTCCCCATTCGCGGTGGAGACGACGCAGATCAAATTCAAGGACTCCGACCTCAGTGCACGGATTTATCGCTCGCTGTTCGACGTGGCGCGGCAGTACCGGGAAAGCTTCGACGTCTTCGGCTCCAAGGCCTCCGTCGAATGGCCCCTGGTCGAGCACGAGCCGCTGGTGATGCACCGCGCCAAGCTCCCGGAGCCGAAGATTCCCAAGCCGGTCAAGGCGCCCGACTACGCCAAACGTCTGCCCCAGCCGATCCGGCGGTTCACCACGAAAGGCGTGTATGACCTGGCGAAGCACACGCACCTGAGCTTCACCCAGGGCGCCGGTCACGGCGGCTCGCATCCCCACCTGGCGCACGAATTCATCATGGCGCTGGTCGAGGGCCGGGACCCCTTCCCCAACGCCCGGCAGTCAGCCAACTGGACCTGCGTGGGACTCTGCGCGCATCAATCGGCATTGAAAGGCGGCGCCATCGTCAAGCTGCCGGCATTCACGCTGTGATACGAGCGTCTAAAAGGGTGCGCGAGAACCGCGTCTTCAGTAGCATGGGCATCTTGCCCATGAAGG
>JABAOC010011046.1_pt1 | contig 18173 bp, 19 predicted proteins | sample 7062161 | NCBI WGS metagenome assembly JABAOC01 (sample SAMN14538625, study PRJNA623070) | marine sediment metagenome | biome: marine biome [ENVO:00000428]; feature: marine pelagic biome [ENVO:01000023]; material: deep marine sediment [ENVO:00002113] | place: India: Gulf of Khambhat ... | reverse complement strand
GAAAGTTAAGCGATGGCATCGGTAGCCAGCCAATAACTGAGGGAGTACCCTGATAAACAAAAAGTTCTTGACTTTGCCTGTTAATTTGGTTATATTTACTTGTAAATATTATTTTTAACTTTGATGCTTACATGACATCTGGATCTGAATCCGTTACATATTAGTATTTCCTGCTGCTGAAAATCCGACTCTCAATATTATTGAATTTTCAACACGTTCTTTAATTACTTTTAAAATCGATAATTTCAACTTGTATTGACAACTGAATAATAATGTTAATTCGATTGTAGAATATTCCACAACAATGCGTTTCCACTCACTATTACTCTCAATCGATATATAAAATAATTTCTTGATATTATGATACTTAATCAGGCACATTAATTTGTGCATGGAAATTGAGTTTAAAATTATCAAATAAGTAACATTTTTTGCTTAAAATGAAGGAAAATGAACAATGATTGAACTCTATTTAATTCATCCAATTTTGGTGCACTTTACAATTGCACTGTTTTCTCTAAGTGTGCTTTTTGATATCCTGGGGAAATTGACCAAAAAAGAAGGCTTTCACTCAGCTGCCTGGTTCAATTTGTTGTTTGGCAGTCTGTCGGTGATTACCACGGTTATTTTTGGATTGATCGCTGAAGGTAGAGCAGCGCACACCGATGCAGGGCACGAGCTATTGGAAACGCATGAAACCATCGGCTTTCTTGTGCTGGGGATTATTCTTCCTTTGACGATCTGGCGGATTGTACTGAAGGGTAAGCTGCCTGTTAAAGGGCTGGTGATTTATCTCTTTGTAAGCGTATTGGTCGTAGGACTGATGGTTGTCGGCGGTTACTATGACGGCGAGATGGTCTATACCCATGGCTATGGCGTTAAAGCAGCAACACAAACGACGCAGCATATTCACAGCGAAGGTGTTACCCATGAACACAGCGGCAGCGAACTTGATGAACATCATCAGACAATGCCTGATTCGGCCATGATGCACCAGGAGGAAGTTCATGAACATAAAGATGGGGCGAAGCATGTGCATTGATCTTAAGTTGGAGTCCACCTCTGATTATTGATGGATTGACTAAATATGATATATCAGTAAAAATTAAAAGATGTTATAAAAGATGTTCATTTTTAAGGTGGACTCCAACTTTATTAACCCAATCCGAAAGGAGAAAAACCATGGCTATTATCAAAACACGAAAACTGAAGCTTGCTAATTCTGCCAATGGACTCATTGATAAAGCAGGACAGGCATTGAATGAACTAAACGGCATTAAAGAACTTAGCTATGATCAAAACAGCAGGATTCTGACCGTTCGCTACGATCTGGAATCGGTGGCGTTGAAAAAAATAGAAGAAGTTCTTGCCGAACATGAAATTCAACTGGATAATGGTTTTTTCAGCAAAAAGAAGCGTGGCTGGCATCACTTCACAGAACAAAATGAACTGGATAATTTGCATGTGAATCCGACCTGCTGTTCAGATCCAAAAGAGAAAATGGCAAAGGCGAAATAGATTTAATCATTAAATTCACCAAATAGAAGATACTGATTTATGCTCATTGATGAAGTCTTTGCCATAAGAAAAATTAAAGATTAAAAAGCGGAACAAACAAAAAATTGATTTTTAATAATTATTTTTTGTGTTCGGTCTAATTTTGTGAACTAATTGCTAATTCTGATATTGCTGTATTCAGGAAAGGAGAGAAATGAATAAATTGAAAAAGTCTTATTTAAAATCCATTATTTTTTTCGAAGTCAAATTTATGCTGGTTGCCTTTTTATTCAGCTTGATTTATGAACTGGCGCATTCACCATTGTATATTTTTGTAGATGCGCCGACAATTTCAAGAAAGTTGTATTATATTGTTCACTGTTCATTTCGGGATTTGGTACCATTTCTCATTGGTTATCATATCACTGCACTCATTCTGAAAAAGTGGCTCTGGCTGTATGAAAAATTCACCTGGCGCAATGTGGCGTTGTTTACCTTTTTTGCATTTGTCTATACAGTTCTTGCCGAATTGTACCATGTCCATGTTTTAGGTAGCTGGGAATTTAAAGACGCCATGCCCATGGTGTCGTTATTGGGCATTGGTTTGACGCCGTTTGTGCAGAATTTGATCTTGCCGCCGATTGTGGCGAAAGTGTTGCTTTACTATGAAAGGAAATGATGGCCTGAATTTTTATCTGGGGAGTCTTGGCATCTGGCTATTGTCTTTTAGCTTTTCGCTAGTAGCCAAAAGCCAAATGCCAATGGCTTGAAATATTTTAGTTAAACTTATCAAAAATAATGGTCAATATGACTAATCAAAAAGATTGAGGAAACCATGAAAAAACAATCAATAAATTTAGTACTCAAAGACTACATGCCACCTGACTGCACTTGACAGGTGGAAGATAAATTACTCAAAAAGCCGGGCGTGCTTGATGCGGCTGCCAATGCGATTGACGATGTCGTTTATGTGGAATACGATGCCGATCAAATTTCACTGGATGCGATTAAGCATGTTTTACATCAATGGTAATCACTCATTATTAGCCAAAGCTTATCGCTTTCTGGCTGATCCCCGTGATGTCCGTGGCATTGAATTATTGGACAGAATTAACAGTCAACAGGGCGTCTGGGGCTGCGATACCATTTTCAATTGCGTAAAAGTATGTCCCAAACAAATTAGGCCCACTGATGCTATTGTGGTGGCTCGAAAACTACTTGTGGCAAACTTCTTTAAATTTTTAGGTGCATAAAGCGATAAAATAATTCATTTATAAATTATATAAATTTTAGTTTTATTAAAAAAGTGGAAGCATACGTGGAGAAAAAGAAAACAAAAAATAAAAAGCAATCAATGACCAAAAGATAAAAAGCAGCTCGAAATTTAAAGAATGAGCTGCTTTTTTTTATCGTATAATATTGTACAATTTGTATAATAAAATGTAGAATATTCTACAATAATTCTTACAACAAAAAAAACTAAAATTAATATAACAACTAGTATCTTAATAACTTGGATATAATGGTTTTTATGGTATAAGTTTTGCCTATTGGGTGTATAAATTCAATTTGAACAATCATCAAAAACAGGAGAATGAAAAATGAAAAAGCTAACATTAACCTTAACCGTGATGGCAGTGAGCCTGTTGTTGGTCAGCGGACTGGCCCTGGCGCAGCACAGCCATGATCATGTAGGTCATCAAAGCGACAGCCTGAAATCGGGCACGTCGCAGGGAATGATGATGCCGATGCATGAGAAAATGATGGGCAAAGGAATGATGAAGGGCGGCATGATGGAAAAGGGCGACATGAAATGCGATATGATGGGAAAAGGCATGATGCAAGGCGGCATGAAGGGACATGGCATGATGCAGGGTCAGCAGGGACACCAGATGATGGGAATGAGTGATCCTGTGATTCAATCACTTCATGCGGCTGGTTACTCAGGATTTTTGCTGAAATCGGCTGATCAACTGGAGCTTACTGAGAAGCAAGTCAACGATTTAAAATCGCTGAAGGCGGACTTTCAGAAATTTGCCGTTCAAAAGAATGCAGACATCAAAGTGGCAAAGATTGAATTGAATGAATTGATTGACGCTGCCAATCCTGACTTCGGCAAAATTAAAAGTAAAATATCCCAGCTTGGATCATTGAATCAGGATTTGCGATTCCAGTTTCTGACTACGGTTCAAAACAGCCGTAAGCTGTTAACCGCTGACCAATTGAAAAAATTGCCTGAGCTGGCACAATCTTGTTGTATGGGGATGATGGGCAAGGGAATGATGAAATAGTTGTAAAATAAGACTGAAGCGGTGATTGAAGTTCACCACTTCGGCACATTTTAGACAAATAGTGGAGATTTTATATGAATAAGACTTATTTTAGTGGATTAGTAATCCTGGTCCTTGCTGTTTCTCTTTTTGCCTGTCAGGCACAGGAGAAGGAGCAGCCAGCAACAGTGAACAACATATCTGTCCAACAACTTCACCAAATGCTGGAGGATAAAGATTTCACACTGGTGAATGTCCATATTCCTTATGCTGGAGAAATTCCAGATACCAGCTTATTTATACCATTTAATGAAATATCCCAATACTTAGATAAACTCCAAAAAGATAAGAATGCGAAACTGGTGTTATACTGTCTCAGTGGTCACATGAGCACTTCGGCATCACAAGAATTGGTTCAACTGGGATATAAAAATGTTTATGATGTGACAGGGGAGATGATTGCCTAGAAAGAGGCGGGATATGAAATTATTACAAAAGACCAATAACTGTAACGCAAGCATCTTGCTTGCTAAGAATTAAAATTAAAGGAATAAACTACGAGCTATTATTTTTCAAAAACTGTGAATTTATCTTTCGAAAGTGCGATTGATAAAGTCACCGAAGAATTAAAAAAAGAAGGCTTTGGCATTTTGACTGAAATCAATGTTAAAACAATGTTGAAGAAAAAACTGGATGTAGATTTTCGTAATTAGTGGCCGGCGAGTTTGATTGCTGGTCTGATTTCCTGGCTTATGCAGAGGGTGCAACCGTAGCGCCTAGCACGATCTACATGTCATTTATTGCAGCGCGCCGTGATGAAACAAAGGATATATACGAATTGCCGATAGGATTCGATCTTCATAATTGTGGCCGCTATCTCGGGATATTTGCGTATCTGGGCCACATCGTACGGGACCTTGCTGAAGACATCAAGCAGGTGGGGACGAGACTCTGCATCGCCCGTGAAGACATGATCACGCACGGTGTGAGTTCGACGACATTGAAGAGCGATGCATTGAGGCGTCAAGCGAGTCCAGCGACTAGGAGCCTGTTAAGAGAGTTACTGCAAAGAGCACGATGGTACCTTACCCAGGGGCGAATCCTGGCAACGCAAATATATGGTTCTCTTGAAAGTGACGGTCGATTCATTCTGGAGCTTATCATTACCATTTACGAACAAATAGTCACAAAGATTAAATCCACTGGGTACGATCCGATGGCAAAATGACATCACCTCGCGCGGCGGGAACGGGCTGAGATTGTTCAAAATGTCGCTGCCTACACGAATTTTTCTATTCTGAATTAGATGGGAGACGGCGAATGAAAGCTCCTGATATGCAGCGATATTCATAAGCCTGATATAATTGGAAGCTATAGATTTTATACAAAAAATAGTAAAACAATACTATTGATATGATGACTTTAATTGTGCCAGCCATAATCTTAATATTCTGTCAGAAAAGTTTGCAATTGAAATATCTAGCCAAATAACAGATACAGCTCTCGCAATGAATGGAGCGGGAAAATACAGTGCTCAGTGCGGTTTAGTCGAAGGTCCTTAAATGTTCCTGGGAATACTTGAAAGAACACTAAATGTTTCTGATGAGAATGAAGTTTTAGACCAACAAATACATTATTATCTACTAAAGAAAGAGTCAATGTTCATTTTCATATAAACTAATTTCTACATCTATTTAATTTACTAATTGTGAGGAGGACTTATTATGTCTACTTGTCAAAATAATTCTATAGGGAATTTTGCAATATCCGTCTCAAAAACAAATGGTAAGTGCAAAGTGGGAGAAAAAGTTGGAGAACAGTGTATTATTAACAACAATATACCTGTTATATCCTGCGAAGGTGCTTGTATTCGCGGAGAAATCGCAAGGTTAGCAGCGAATTATATTTCAAAACATGAAAACTACAAAAGAGGCTGTCATGGTGAGTTGTTTACGGTCCCTGAGTCAAAAATTGCTAAGTGGATTGAAACTGCACAAAAAGTAGTTTGTATCGATGGATGTTTTTTAAAATGTCATTCTAGGATATTAGAAAACATAATTGAGCCATCTAAGTTATTGATTTTTGACGCAATGTCACACTATAAAAGATATAATGATATCTTTTATATTGATGAAGTACCGGAAGAGGAAAGAAAAGAAGTTGGAATGAGTGTTGCTCAATGGGTATTACAATCCATCTGAGGAAATAAAAATCCAGGTAATAGTAGCAGTTGTTGCAAATAACTTATGCTGATACAACATGCACTTCACACAACAAACTATAACTGGTACATCGCTAACGCTCCTTGGGCTGCGACACATTTTTGCAGCCCTTCTTTTTATTAAGAATTTATTAATTAGTGTCTGAACGAAAACACCTCAAAATCATTAAAATTGTTGCCAGAGGTTAAGGGATAGATATTACAATATATTTGAAAAATTAAATATCGCAGCAACAATATATTAATTGGTATAAACTGAGTGCAATTATTAATTATTTATATTTCAAGACATACTACTCCTAATATTTAATTTTATCAAACGATTAACTGTTAAGCTGCCTTTAAATAGGCGGGGCTCTTTGACAACTGCTTTCGATCTTGAGTAAGCAAAATATTGCCTAATTTATGTAAATTATAGGCCAAAACACCAAGGGCGGTGTAGCGACGGAACCCATCAAGTCCCTTGTCAGGGCAACGATTCAGCCCATGATGTTCTAAACAATTAATGGCTGACTCAACGACCGCATGTTTGTGCCGCAACGCTTTAAAGGTTTTGTCCTGTTCCCGCTGTTGCTCAAGTTTATTTAATTTGCCTTTTTTAAGCATGATTAATTTGCCAACTAAACCGGCTAATTGGTCATAATTTGTCGAACTCCAAAATCCCTTATCAAAACTGATACTATCAATGGCATATTGGGACAACAACTCTGTGGTAAAAGAAACAGCAATATCAACATCTTGCTCATGTTGTATCACATGATATCCTAATATAAAACCATACTGGGCTGTGGCAACAGCTATCCGCAGCCCCAGTTCAACTTGATTTTGGATTTTACCTTTTTTGATCCACTCAGTATATGGCTAAAATAAGGAAAATATTTTCTCATCATGGGGAATGGTTTCTTGAAAAATAACACGGCGACGAACTAAATCAATATGTTTATCAATATGGTCTTTAAAATATATTAACTGTACAATTTTATAAAATTATAATCCGGTAATATTAACATAACCTGGAGCAGTGCTATGGAGTCATTCAGCTTTTGACTTAATTGTTCAGCAAGGGATAAATATTCTAATACCGCATTTAATCCCTTGTTAGTGTGTTTGCCGGCTCCGCGACAGCTTTTGGCAGCCTTATGGTAGGCACGTTTTGATCGCTCACGCCAATCTTTATATTTTCGCCAAAGTCAGCAATACCAACAAATGATCTGACCAGACTATCGTAGTTGGCAATGTGTTGAAGACGATCATAGTCAGCATCTAAGGCGAGTCTGATGGATGAAAATACTAAAATTTCCCACAGGCTCATCCCAAATCGTCCTGTGGCGTTGATACCAGACATTATTTTATTTTCTAATAGATTAAAGACTTTCTTATTCAACTGAGGCGTAGCATAAATATATTGCAACGCCCGAAGGATTGGAGGAAGCTCATCACGGCTATATAAAGGTAGTTTGATTTTTTCAATTGGCGTCGCTCCGAATTCGTATCGAACTTTGAATGCTGTTCTCATGGTTGTTACTCCCTGAATGAAGTTGAAAGCTGATTTAAAATATTGAACTTACATTAAATATACAAATTTCATAGAATTTTTCAAAGGACTTTTTTTTCTTAATTTTATGTTTTATAATTAATTGAACGTTTTCGTCCAGACACTAATTATAAAATTTTGGGATCATGCAATCCACCGTTTGCTTATGAAGCTTTGAAGAATGAACGTATGATCGGTACGATGCTGCCCTGTAATGTCATTGTTCAGGAAGCGGATGAAGGTAAAACCGAAGTGGCTGCGGTTGATCCCATTGCTTCAATGCAGGCAATCGATAATCCGAAACTGGAAGAAATTGCTGGAAAAGTACAGAATAAATTAAAAACTGTGATTGATAAATTATAAATTCATTTTATGTAACTCTGTCACTTAATTATGGAGGTCATTATGAAGCTATTATTGACGCTTTTGTTTGTATTTGGTTTAATCGCCAGTCCATTATTAGCACAGGGACATCATCATGGTAGTGGTCACCATGGGATGTGGCCCGATTCATTGGAAACAATAACTATTAGTGGCAGAGTGATAATCGATTCCACTCATTTTATGCCCATGTATTATTTAGATGAAGATAATGATGGCAAAGCTGATTATCATTTATCTTTTGGTCCTTACTGGTATGAGCCTGTATCAGGTGCCATTCGCCCGAATAAGGGAGATGTTGTCACCATATTTGGTGCTAAATGGGGATATGAACAAGAATTCCCTACTATTGTTGTCTATGAAATCAACGACTTAAAATGGCGGGAGCCCATCGAAGGCGGAATGCGAGGCTGGGACGGCGATCATTTTTGGAGTGATACCCATGATGATACCACAGTAATAGGAACGGTTCTCGTCGACAGCAGCTATTTTTATATTCACTATTTTCTGGATACAGATAATGATCAAATCCCTGATTTCATGTTGAATTTCGGACCGCCCTGGTATCTACAGGAAAACGACGATCTGTTACCGCAGGAAGGTGAATCTGTCACTATTGAAGGTGGTTTGCATGAAGAAATGATGATGACGATTCCTTCGATTATGGTCTATGAGATCAACAGAATTACCTGGCGGGATCACGACGGCCCGCCACCCTGGAGTGGCAACTGGATTCATCGCAATGCCATGGATACATCTTTTGTTTTCTGCCCGACGGACAGTCTCGATTGGATGAGCCATCCCCCAGGATCCATGATGGGTGGAATGATGGGCGGCGGTATGTTTCCCGATTCGATCTATTGCCAGTTCGAAGAAATGTACCCCGATCATTTGCCAGGACAGCATGACTCGACGTTGTTCGCTGGCTATTACATGAACATGTTTGATCAGCACGGACAAACCATGATGGGAATGGGCGGCATGATGGGTGGTATGGGACGTATGCGATTCAATCGCCCCACCACCTTTCAGTTCCATTACGATGATGACCATTTGCGCCAGATGGGACTTTCGGATGAGCAAGTCATGGTGAAATATTGGAATGAAAACAATTCCACATGGATAACTGTGAATAATTACATAGTTGATTCAGAAAATAATACCATCACATTTCAGAATGAAGAGATGTATACCTACTATGCCCTGTTTGGCTCTGCCATTCTTACAGGCATTGAAGAAGAAGGGAATCAGTCCGAATTACCTTCCAAATTTACATTATATCAAAATTACCCCAATCCTTTCAATCCGGTAACATCTATACGGTTTTACTTGCCAAAACAAAGCCGAGTAACTTTAACTGTTTATAACTTACGTGGACAAAAAATTAAAATTCTCGCTAATGATGAAGCGATGCAATCAGGATTAAATCAATTAAACTGGGATGGAACTGATGAACATTCAAAAGAAATTGCTGCTGGTGTTTATCTTGTACAGCTTACTATTGAGAATAAAAAGCAAATAATAAAAATGACGCTGTTAAAATAAAATTAACTAAGTAATTGAAAAAATAAGGAGATTTAAAATGAGAGTTTTATCTTTTCTGGCTATTATAGGAATTTTATTTGTATTTGGCTGCGGTAAAAGTGATACTTCAAAACAGCGACAAACCGCACAAAGTCAAGAAGTGAAAGTAGAAGAAGAACTGATTTATTATACTTGCCCAATGGAATCTCATAAACACGTTCATAGTGATCAACCAGGTAAGTGCTCAGAGTGTGGAATGAATTTAGTCAAAGCAGTAACAACTTCTGAGGAAAATATGGAATTCTACGGGTGCCCCATGGAAACGCATAGTCATGTTCGTAGTGATAAGCCGGGAACATGTAATGAATGCGGTATGACATTGAAACCAATGCGACTGGAGAAAAAAATATAATATTTTAGATAAATCAAATAAGTTAAGCACTTAGACTCCGCTTTAAATAACTTATATTCATGGTCAACTAAAGCGGAGTCGAAAATTGATTTTAATCTTTGTTTCATCAAATATAGTAAATAATTTGTTACTAATTTTAAGTTCAAACTTGATAATAAATTTTAAGGAGATGAAGATGAGTTACTATTTTTCAAAAATTGTTAATCTGCCTTTTGAAAGCACTATTGAAAAAGTAACCGAAGAACTGAAAAAAAAAGGATTTGGTGTTTTGACCGAGATTGATGTGAAAGCAACTTTGAAGAAAAAATTGGACGTCGATTTTCGCAAGTACAAAATTCTGGGCGCCTGTAATCCGGAATTTGCTTATAAAGCGTTACAGGCTGACCGGATGATTGGTACCATGCTGCCCTGCAATGTCATTGTTCAGGAGACCGACGATGGCAAAACCGAAGTCGCAGCCATCGATCCCATCGCTTCTATGCAAGCAATCGAAAATCCGAAGCTCGGCGAAATTGCGATTACGGTACAAAGCAAATTAAAGAAAGTGATTGAGCAGATGTGAGGTAATACTCGATATTCTTTGGCATGAAGCTTTTTAGAAATCTGATGAGTCAAGATATCTATTTTATAAAAATAAGTGTTGATTTTTTCATTTTCTTTGTGTAATATTTATTAAAATATTTGTCTCTTTAAACTCCGTCAGGAGTGGGAGCAATTCCCAAAAGTTGGTAATTATATTCCCAATTGATATAAAAATGTTTAAGTACTTAAAAAACTGTTGAAACGGTTTCTATGAATTTATTCGTTATCGACAAATACCATGATACCTTGTATCGTCTCATTATATTTTTAAGGTAACAAGACGATGAATCATAGTGTTTGTCTCAATATATATTGAACCAACACCATAATTTATTATGGTATTAATTTCAAAGTTTATCGTGAAAAGACCAGAACAGAAAATTAAATTTATTAATTATATCGCACTTTTCATTCTCTGTTGCATGGTAACCATTTTTATTCATTCAGAGTTGAGTCTTTCGGACGTGCATGAAGATAACTCTGACCATGGGGACTTTTGTCATCTGGTTGCCAATTCTCTTCAACAGGATGAGTATGATTTTCAGAAATTTGAAATTGAGTTTAGTATTTTTACCATTCAGAAGCACTTTATCGTTTCTATAAATATTTCCAATTTTCTAAATCTTCCCATTAATAAATTTTCACGAGCCACTCCGTTATTGCTTCTCCTGGCAACTTTCATTATTTGATTTCCATCTGCGATGACATTTCTTTTGTTTGAATCAGCATAAAAATTTTGGTTTAAAAGGAGTGCGGCGTCTTTATGCGCTAGAGAAATGAGACTCATTAAGGGATTGGGCTAACTTTACATATCCCTCCTGATGATACCAGAATCCAAAAATTGAAAAAAATCAAACTAACTTTGAATGCTGCCTTTTACATGAATTTTTAGTGTGAGTAATACTATATCCTGTTTGATCACAAGGTGGGAGCTTGGGTTACGTTTTTCTGCAGGGAAAAGGTGCAATTAAAAAAGAGAAAGCGCTTTACTATTATTTTGAATTGAGGTTGAAAAATGAGAAAAGTGATTTTGCTGTTGTTTTTTCTAATCAATAATCTTTATGCTCAAACCGAACAGATCATAACATTGTCTGTAGGTAGGGCAGAAGAAATAGCGTTACAAAACAATCCTGGGTATCAGCTTCAACTCAAAAAGGTTGAGGCTCAGAGAGGTATTTATTGGTCTGAATTGATGCCTGATAATCCTGAAATCGGAGTCGAATTTGAGGAGGTTCCGACAAGTCAATCTCCTTCCAGTTATGGTGAACGGCGACTATTCATTGCGCAATCAATTGATTTTCCCACCAATTATTATTTTCGCCATCAGGTATTAAAGGCTGAAATTGAGCGCGAGATGCTTCAACTTGAATTGGTCAAACGAGATCTATCGTTCAATGTCAAAGAAGCTTACTGGAATTTAGTGCTACAAAATGAATTGATACGGCTGGCACAGCAGAACCTTGAGTTGTCCCGGGACTTCTTTGAGAAGTCAAAACGCTGTTATGAACTGGGAGAAGCTGATCGGTTAACAATGCTCAAGGCGAAGGTGAATCTGGGTGGAGCGCAGAAAAAGTTACAGGCTGCTCGGATGGATGTGGAAACGGCTGTTTCAGCATTAAAATCGATTTTAGGAATGAAACCGCATGAGTTGGGGCAACTGGTGCTAACCGACGCTCTTCCTGAAACAATTACTATTTTTTCTCGAGATCAATTCAACCAGGGTTTGCAAAATAATCCTGCATTGATGATGGCACAGATTTCTAAAAAGGCAGCAGTCAATGCCAAACGTTTGGCTTACGGCAACTTGCTGCCACAGGTTTCCCTTTCTTATTTCAACCAGGAAATCGACAAAAATGATTTTTGGGGTGGTGAATTAAGTCTGTCTGTTCCCCTCTGGTTTATGAAGCAAAAAGGTCTAATTCAACAACGTAAAGCCGAGCTAAACATGGCGAATTACTTCCATATTGCCGAGCAACTGCGTCTTCAGCGTGAATTCGATCAAACCATCACACAATTAGAGAAAGCTGCCAACGAGGTTCGATTATTTCAAACCGAATTGCTGGAAGAAGCAGAGGAGATTTTCCGCATTGCCCAGCGAAGTTATGCTGTCGGTGAAATTGGCTACCTCGATTTCATTGATGCCCAGCAGATTCTAATTCAAACCAGAGAGGGATACATATTATCCCTGTATAATTATCACATTGAAAAAGCCCATTTAGCCCGATTAACTGGAATAAGCGAGTAATCAGGTTTTATAATTGGAGGAATAGGTAATGAGAACTTTACAAATCTTGGCGTTATTCAGTTTATTATTTTTATTCAGTGCTTGTTATATTGGCTGTGGCAGGAAGAAGCAAACGGATGCTCAGGAACAGCATATTGCAGAACAAGCTGAAGATCAGGAGGAGCATTCGAGGGATGAACAGGGAAACGAAAATCACTCGGGTGAAATTGTATTAAAACCAGAAATCATTGCAGAAGTTGCGATCGAGGTTGTTCCCCTGACAAAGCGGGATTTCAAACAAATAAAAGACTTCCCAGGCACGGTTGTTCCGCGTCCGGATGGAGAAGCCCATATCGGTTCCCTGGTTAGTGGACGTGTGGTCGAAATCGCCGTGGGTTTGGGCGAAAACATAACGAAGGGTAGCCTGCTCTGTCGTATTGAATCTCCAGAAGTCGGTGAAGCACAGGCGAAATATATTCGCGCGGCTGCTGAATATCAATTCGCTCAAAAGGAACTGCTGCGACAGCAGAAATTAAATGAAGAAAAGATCGGTGCGGAAAAGATATTGTTTGAAAAAGAAGCAACCGCCCAATCGGCTCACGCCCAATTAGTTGCCGCCGAACATACGCTGCAATCCATTGGTTTCTCGAAATCGGAAATCGAGGACCTGATGCGAAATAGCTCGGCATCAGGTGTTCTTACATTGAAAAGCCCGATTTCAGGGACAGTAACCGATCGGGAGATTCATCTCGGACAACGAGTCGAGCCTGAAAGAGATTTGTTTCATATTGTCGATCTTTCACAACTATGGATTCAAATCTCACTTTACGAAAAAGATCTGGGGCAAATCGCATGTCGCCAGTCTGTGGATATTATCCCCCAGTCTTATCCCAATAACGTTTTTAAAGGTAAAATTGTGCAGATCGGCAGAGAGGTCAAACAAGAGACGCGCTCCATCGATTGTTTCATCGAAGTAGAAAACCGGGATGCCATTTTGATCCCCAATCTTTTTGTGACCTGTCGCGTCCTCATCGGTTCCAATTCGGGTCAAATCATAGCCGTTCCTGAACATGCGATTGTTATTGATGAGCATGGCGACAAATCTGTTTTCATCGAGCATGAGCCGGGTTGCTATTTACCGAAAGAAGTTCTGACGGGTCGATCTTCCGATGGTTGGGCCGAAATTGTTGATGGACTGCAGGAAGGTGACCGCGTGGTTTTCAAAGGCGCCTTTTTTATCAAATCAGAAGCGGCGAAAGGCAGTTTTGGACATGGACATGCACACTAAGGGAGTGGAAAAAATTAATTGGATTTCTTAAAATTGTTCCACTAATGTTTTTATTAACTTTAAAATAGCACAGAAATACATTTTATTTATTCTCACCCCCTAAGGAGGTTTCAATGATCCGACGAATTGTACAATTTGCACTTCAACAACGGCTGCTGGTCGTGTTACTTATCATTTTTATTGTGGGAATGGGTATTTACTCATTAGAACAGCTTCCAATCGATGCCTTCCCAGATATTTCACCCGTGATGGTTCCTGTATTTGCCGAAGCCCATGGCATGGCGCCTGAAGAGGTGGAGCGATTCATTACCTATCCCATCGAATCCGCCATGAACGGTTTGCCAGGTGTTAGAGAAGTCAAATCCACTTCAGCTTTTGGCATGGCTGTAGTCTATGTCTATTTCGAAGATAATGTGGATATTTACTTTGCTCGGCAAATCGTGGCCGAGCGGCTGGCAAAGGCGACTGAAGAAATCCCTGAGAGTGATGAACGCCCGATTCTGGGCCCGATCACCACAGGACTGGGGCAGATTTTCATCTATTATCTCACCCTGGAAAAGGGCGCCTCGACCGATGGCTTGCCACCTGATATTTATCTGCGGACTGTGAATGACTGGATTGTCAAATTTCAATTACGAACCGTGAAAGGCGTCACCGACATTCTTTCAATTGGGGGTAATGTGCTCCAGTATCAGGTGAAATTGGATCCCAATCAGTTGCTCAAGTTCGATTTGACCCTGGATGAGATTATTGAAGCGATTAGAGCCAATAATCGCAATGTCGGCGGGCAGTTTATCGTGCAGGGATCAGAAGAGTATCTCGTCAGAGGGCTCGGACTGGTGGGATCAATCGAGGATTTAAAGACGATTAAACTGAAATCGAACCAGGGCTTTCCAATTCTGTTACGGGATGTGGCGGATATAGACATCGGTCCTGAGGTTCGCAGAGGCGTGGTCACCAGAAACGGTCAGGAAGAGGTGGTTTCAGGCATCATTATCATGTTGTATGGGGAGAACACCAGTCGAGTGATCGAACGTCTGAACCAAAAATTAATATCGGTTCAGAAATCACTGCCCAGGGGAGTCCATCTGGTGCCATATTACGAGCAGGCAGAATTGGTTGAAAAAGCGACGGGGACGGTTAAATCGGCATTGCTGCTCGGCGGTGTTCTGGTATTTATTGTACTGCTGCTATTCCTGGGAGAGATACGTTCAGCCATAGTTGTCGCCTTATCCATTCCACTGTGCATGTTTATCGCCTTTATATTGATGCGGCAATTTGGTCTTTCTGCCAATCTCATGTCCCTGGGCGGATTAGCCATTGGAATTGGAATGCTGGTCGACGCTTCGATTGTTGTCGTAGAAAATATTTATCGCCATCTATCCAATAGGGATCAATACACATCAATTATCGAGATTGCACGGGACAGCACCATTGAGGTTGGACGCCCGATCTTTTTCGCCATTAGTATTATAGTCATAGTCTTTCTTCCTCTTTTCACGCTTCACGGCGTCGAAGGCAAGATGTTCAGCCCGATGGCATTCACCATTTCCTTTGCATTGCTTGGGTCATTAATTGTGGCTTTGGTCATTGCACCCGTTATTTCCAGCTATTTCTTGAAAGCCGAGAACGGAAAGAAACATGGCCAAGGTATTATGCGGGTTTTAATCAGGCTATACCAGCCAGCTTTGGAATGGAGTCTCCGCCATCGGCGCATCGTGATTCTAATCAGTTTGATTCTGCTGATTTGTAGTCTAATATTGGCTCCTTTTCTGGGAACTGAATTCATTCCGACATTGGAAGAAGGCTCGATCCTGATCCGGGTTACAATGGCACCTTCAACGTCGCTGGTGCAGGCAACCGAAACCGTAATGGCTCTGGAACGTAAGTTAACACAATTCTCCGAGGTGGAGGAAGTTATATCTCGGATCGGTCGCCCTGAAACAGGCTCGCATCCGCATCCAGTGAACTATGCGGAGATCCATATCGAATTAAAACCACTGCAAGAGTGGAACAATACCAGAAGTAAAGATGAGTTGATTAAAAAAATGGACAAGGTGCTCTCTGGATATCCAGGTGTTCAATTGAATTTTGCGCAACCGATTCAGAACATGTTCGAAGAGCTATTAGCTGGTGTTAAAGCAGAACTTGCTATCAATGTATTTGGAGAAGACATGGAGGTACTGAAACAGAAAGCGGAGGAGGTTCGTGAGGCGATTATTGATGTACATGGAGTGGTAGATTTGTCCGTTGAGCAGTCATTCGGTCAGCCGCAGGTGCAAATCATCGTGGATCGTAAGAAATGCGCGCGCTATGGTGTTAACGTGGACGAAGTACAGGAGATTGTGGAAGCGGCAATCGGCGGTGAAGTCGTAGGACAGGTGTATCAGGGTGTCCGCCGTTTTGATATTCTGGTGCGCATGAAAGCGGCGTTCAGAAATTCAGTTGCAGTGATCTCACAATTATTTGTCCATACGGCGAATGGAAATTTAATCCCTCTGTCCGACGTTGCGCAGATAAGAACGGTCATTGGACCGGTGCAGATTAACCGCGAAAATAATCAGCGTAAATGGACGGTGCAGTGCAACGTTCGGGAACGTGATATGGGGAGTGTGGTTGCTGATATCCGTGGTATTATTGATAAAAACGTGAACTTGCCCCCAGGCTATTATATCGAATTTGGGGGACAATTTGAGAATCAGCAGCGGGCAATGCGGCGGCTGGCGATCATCGTACCATTGACAATTTTATTGATCTTCATTATGCTATTTTCTTCGTTTGGTTCGGTTCGTCATGCCGTGTTGATCATCATCAATATCCCACTGGCATTGATTGGTGGTGTGTTTGCCTTATGGGTGAGTGGACAATACCTTTCTGTGCCTGCTTCAGTGGGATTTATAGCGCTGTTTGGCGTTTCAGTTGAAAATGGGATTGTCATGGTCTCTTGTCTTAATCAGCTACGACAAGTAGGTAAAAGCTTGCAGGAGGCACTGGTCGAAGGTGCGCGGTTACGCTTGCGCCCGGTACTAATGACCGCCATGACGACCATGTTGGGGCTGCTGCCCCTACTCGTATCTCGGGGAATTGGTGCAGAAGTCCAGCGACCATTAGCCACAGTAGTGGTCGGCGGTTTGATCACATCAACACTCCTAACGTTGTTTGTTTTGCCTACACTCTATGGCGTATTCGAAAGAAAGACGGCAGATAATTAAAGTAATTTATTAATTTTAAGAAAATTAAACTGCCGGGTTGAGAATAAATAATATGTAATTTTATTTTAATCTTAATAAAAACAACAAAAACATGTTTCTAAACGAACTGTTAAAATTTCAAAAAGTGTGATTTATTTTACAGAAATCATTATCTTAATATTTTAAATTGTAAATATTAAAATATCACATATCAAATTGAAATGATTTAAAATTAAGATTAAATCCAAAAATGAATCTGTTCCATCGTAATTGGAACAATTATTTTAAATTTTGGTAAAATCAATCCTATACTAGAAACTATCTAATAAAGAATCATCAAAATGAAAAACTTCTATGAAAGCAAATAATTATAATAAATATAGCGATATTTTGGCGAAATATTTACACGATTTGGATCAAATTCCTCAACTTTCGCCAGCCGAAGAGATCGAATTAGCCAGAAACATTAAGCAAGGTGATAAACAGGCTTTGAACAAATTAGTTCGTGCCAATTTAAAATTTGTCGTATATATCGCACGTGATTATGAAGATCGGGGGCTACCTCTGGATGAAATCATTAGTGAAGGGAATCTTGGATTACTCGAGGCTGCTCGACGATTTGATCCTGATCGGGGATTTAAATTTATTTCCTATGCTGTCTGGTGGATTCGTCAATCTATTTTAAGGGCTCTGGCTAAGTATTCCCGTTTAGTGCGTGTTCCCATAAATCGCACCTGGGTGTTGCAGAAAGTCGCCGCGATTGTAAATAACCTCGAACAGGATCTGGGTAGAACTCCAGTCCTGGAAGAGATTGCGAAGGAACTGAATATCCCAATTGAGGAGTTGTCAGAAAATCTTTCGTATTTAAAACATGAAGTATTCCTCGAAGATTCGACTCGTCCTTTCGATGACAATTTATCACTGATTGATAGAATCAGCAGCGAAGAATTTGCTGCTCCCACTAGTGGATTGATCGAAGAGTCCATGAAGACTGACATCAGGATGGCATTGGATTCCTTAGAACCTACGGAGGCGGAAGTTCTGCGAAA
>JABAOC010003715.1_pt5 | contig 18186 bp, 18 predicted proteins | sample 7062161 | NCBI WGS metagenome assembly JABAOC01 (sample SAMN14538625, study PRJNA623070) | marine sediment metagenome | biome: marine biome [ENVO:00000428]; feature: marine pelagic biome [ENVO:01000023]; material: deep marine sediment [ENVO:00002113] | place: India: Gulf of Khambhat ... | reverse complement strand
GCTAATAGGGAACGACAGTTTGCGAATGCTGAACAGGCTGAGATTGCCCATCGTGAAGAATTAAAAGCACTGACTCGGGGTAGAGAAATCTGGTTCGATCCCGATACCGGGACCAATGGTCGGTCATGTGAATCATGCCATCCCAAAGGAGAAATGACACGAGCAAAAAGTTACCCCAGATATAAGCACATCTTACGTACAATGGCTACACTTTCGATGACGCATAATTTTGCGGTTGTTAATGAGAGCAAAGGAAAACCCTGGGAGTTAGGAAGTTATGATGCGAATGCATTAGTACTTTATGTCATGTCTTTGGCTAATGGCAAACCAATACAGATGGCCTGGCCCCAAAAATATAGAGATGAATGGATTAATCGTGGTAGAATAGCTTTTGCTGATACCAATTTTGGAAATAATAGTCAGAGTTGTGAAAGCTGTCATTTGAAGGGCGGGAAAAAGAAGAATTTTGTCAATAGCAAGGTCATACCGAATCTTAAAGGGATTGCAGCGACATATCCCAAATACAGTATCGAACAAGGCAAGGTAATCACCTTGGAGCAGCAAGTGAATTACTGCCTAGAAAATTATCTGGATGGGCTTCCTCTACCTTTAGATGATGTAACTATTGTTGCTTTTTGCTGTTATCTCACATCTTTAAGTGAGGGGAAAAAAATTGCGGTAGCTCGGCTTAATTAAAATTATTGAAAACAATTATCGATAAGGTATACCCAAAACCGGAGGCTAAGCTCCTGACTTTCCATTGCTTATGAGGGATTTATAAAGGATAGGGGAATCATGAAAAAATTGATGTATAGCCTACCAGAGTTTGATTTTTTATTGGTCTTGATTGATTCATCTATTCATCTGAATTAGCTTCGTTTGAAAATCCATGTTGTTGCATTCTATCCTAACTAAAATAAATAAGGCAAACCATAAGTCAACACGATAATTAAAATCCCAAAAATAATCAATAAATAAACCGACTTTCTCCATAGTTTTGTACTTCCAATCCAATCAGTCTTTTTTGAAAAACTAAATTCAGAGGACGATTTTTTCCTGTCTCCTAACACCCAGGCAATGCTGTAAGTTATAGCAAAGCCAAAAAAGTTCCACCACAGCCAGGAAACACCTGGTGCAAATTTCCATAAAATGAAATTAAATAACACACCTGATAAAATGGCAACTCGTACACTGATCCCTCCAGCTCTCTTAGTCATTAGCCCAACAGTAAAAGTGGCAGCAATGGAACCATAAAAAAGGGAACCAATCTTATTAATCGCGACAATCACTGATTCTGATATCGCACCTGTCAGAAAAGCAAATCCAATCGCAAATAATCCCCAAAAAATTGTTGTGAGACGAGAAAAAAGCAGAACAGTTGTATCAGAATAATTTTTTCTTTGATTTAACTTCGGCAGAATCAAGTCATTCATTGTTGTAGCACTTAGGGAATTCAAAATCGAATCTAAACTAGACATTGCTGCGGCCAGTATGGCCACAAAGAGAAAACCTATCAATCCATTGGGTAGATGATGGATAATATAAACCGGCACCATCATGTCAGGTTTATCAGAAGGGACTAAATTCATCATATCAGGATTTAAGTAAAAATATGTCCCAATGAAAACTCCCATCAAACAATATGAGAGAACAATCGGAAATCTGGCAAAACCATTTAAAATTAAACTTTTTTGACCTTCATCTAAATTTTTAGCCGATATTTCTCGTTGCATCTGGCTTTGATCGCATCCATAATAGGAAATATACAAGAAAAAGCCACCGATTAAAAGAGCCCAAAAGTTAAAATCATTCCCATCTCCTAATCCAGTGCTGATAAAATCAATTGTTTTTAACCTTTCAACCGGAAACATGTTACCGATGGCACTCCATTCAGGCAGGGCATTAACTGCTGATATTGTACAAATCACTATACCAATAAAAAGAACAATCATTTGAATGACATCTGAATAAACAACAATTTTCATCCCGCCTAAAAAATCGTATATTAACGTAACAATCCCAATGATTAGTATTGTTTGCCAGATCTCCAATCCCAACATAACGCTGAGCACAATGGCAGCAGCATAGATTGCCACACCACCAGCTAAACCGCGACTAATTTGAAAAACTAATGAAAGAAACTTTCGTGTGGCTACATCGAATCGGAGTTCTAAATATTCATAGATCGATATGATTTTAAGTCGATGGAACAAAGGTAGAATGATCGTTCCAACAATGATAACAGCAAAAGGCACTGCAAATTCATAGCCCAACCAGATAAGCCCTCCATTTCTTTTCAAAGCCACAAAGGCCGGCGCAGAAATGAAGCTGATAGCACTGAGTTGAGTCGCCATTGTTGAGAGACCGATATTATACCAGCGCATATTTTTGCTGGCAACATAATAATCTTCAATCGAAAACTGAGATCGACTGAGATATAAACCGAAAACAATTAAGCCTAATAAATATCCAATTAAAATGTACCAATCTAAATAATTCATCGTCCTTAAATGTATTTTTACAAATTTAATTATTCATTCAGAAACTCTTATTCATTAATGTTTCAATTGCTTCAGCAAATCCATGTGGCCCGATCCCTTTTGTTATCGTGATATTGGGAATAACGGCTTCGTTCTCATAGGTACCGTCATGTTTTCTCACTAAAAAGGAGTAATCAACCTGTTGAAACATGGGCTGATCATTTTTGGCATCCCCAATCGCCGCTGTGATTAATATGTCGTATTGTTCCTGATATAACTCTTTAACAAGTTTAACCGCTCGACCTTTGTCATAATCACTGGTAATATGATGATATCGCCCTCCTCGTGTATAACGAAATCCCCGTCGTTCGATCTCATTAATTAACAATGGGATTTTATCCACACTTTCTTCAGCTACCAGAAAAGGCTCGTCAAACTCTCGCATTTTTGCCAATTTGGCTTGGTCAAGCGACAAATCAGCTAACTCTGCTACTTGTTCTGCTGTTAGATGATGAAAAGCCATTATTTTGATTTGTAAGGCAATAGCGATTTGCCTAAGTGTTGTGCAGAGTATATCGTACGTCACGCCAAATTCCATTTTCCAGAAATGTCCATCTTTAGTAAAATTTTTAGGTCTCTTTTGGAGTGCTTTTTTCTCTGGAATATAAATTGCTCCTCCATTTTCAGAGATAAAAGGAAAATTCCACCCGAAATTATTCTGAAGGTATTCAATTTCAGCTCTGGCTTTACTAGATACGAGAGCAAGTTCCATCCCTTGTTTTAATGCGAAATTCACAGCTCTAAGGGATGGACCTGGATAATAATCTACTGATGATAAAATCGTGCCATCAAGATCACTGAATATCAGTATTCGTTTTTTTGTGGACGAAAATAGAGACACTATACTTACCGGATATATTTACAGCCGGCGTTTAAATTAACTTCAAATTTACTGGACATGCCATATACAGACAAAAAATAGTTAAACAAGACAATGTGTTGATTTTTATTTTAGAAACTTTTAATTTATACGCTGGCTCTTTTGGAAAACTATTATTTATTATCTTTTCTAACGGCATCTAACAGACGAGACATAAAATCCGGGATTGCGGCTGAAACACGAAACCACGCTGGAATCAATGGCGGTCCTAATGGATTATTGAATATAATTTCACCTGCTTTGCGAATCGCATCGGTAAACAATTCAACTGCAGTCCCTTCTTCATGAGGATCATATTGTAAATTATTTATTAATGCATCCCCTTGATAACGTGTGATGGTATCTTGTGCTTCGCGTAAATAAGCAACCAATAGTGTGTTAAAAAAGGCATTACTAAAAACAACACCTTCGGAGGCTAGTGTTCTAAAAATAGATTTTGAGATATCTATTACCATTTTATGAAGTCCTTTTTCAGCATTTTCTGGAGACAATGCCTGATGCTTATGCTCATAATTATCGCATAATTCAGACTGGCAAATTCGCTTAATAGAGCAATTACGATAAATTTCCGATAGTACTCCGACTTCTAGACCCCAATCGGAAGGGATTCGAATGATGTTTGCCAGGTCTATTACCATTGCAAATTCTCCCGCCAGCGGATATCGAAAACTATCATAATATTTGAGAATATCAAGATTTCCTATAATCCGTATTAGTGATCGTATGAGTGGGGTTACAAATAGACGAGTTACACGTCCGTGCATTTTCGTCGTTACCCGGCTGTAATAACCTTTGCAGAATTCGTAGTCCAGATTTCGTGAAGCCACTGGATAGAGAAGCCTTCCGAGCATCTCATTTGAATAGGTAAGGATATCGCAGTCATGTAAAGCAATAACATCACTTTTCCCCTCAGCGATCACATATCCATACGCCATCCATGCGCTTCTCCCTTTACCATCTGGTCCAGCAGAGAGTTTTGCTTTTTCTAGTTCCTCATATAATCCTTGAATTCTGGGTCCACTGTTCCAAATTAAAATGGTGGATTGAGGTAATACAGAAAAAAATTGCTTCATTTCAAGAAATTGTTCTCTATTCGCTGGCCCTATAGTAACAATAATTTGTGTTAAATATTTCACATTCTTCAATTCATTAATAATAATCTTTAAAGCTTCGCCTTTAATCTCCGTATATAATGATGGTAAAATTAACGTAATACCCCGTTTTTTTGAGATCTTGACGAGATCACGTTCTATACTGATATGAGATTCACGATTTAATCTATGGAATGTTGAAATGATTCCTGTCTGATAAAAATCTCCCATATATTCCTCCCTGATTAAACATTATTTGTTAGATTATGTCTATCCAAAAAGGAGTACACCCAAATAATTCGCAGAAGACCCATTGGATTAATGTCTATATAAAACAAACAGAATTCAAAAAATATTCGGATAGATATTAAGTGGTAAATTCTTAATTTCTTTTCAAATCATTTGTTGAATAAAAATTATTATAATTATAATATATAAACTTTTTTATTATATTCAAAGAAGTTTTTTAATTTGATATTTTTAGAGAAAACTCACATTGATAGCAATTTAAATTTTCAAAAATTCGCTTGACATTTTCATCAAATAAAAGTATATTAAAAATTTAATAAAATTTTGTAATTAAACATTAATGAACAAATCAATAAGAGGATAAAAATTAGCTATGGATATTGTTATAATCTCTTCTATTGTCGGAATTGGGGGGCTGGGTTTATTCTTTGGTGCGAGCTTGGCTTTTGCCTCAAAAAAGTTTGCAGTGGAAGTCGATCCAAGAATTGAAGAGATTTTAGAAAAATTACCAGGGGCCAACTGTGGAGGATGTGGATACCCCGGTTGCAGTGGCTATGCTGAAGCCGTCATGAAATCTGGAGCACCAATTACGCTTTGTTCTCCTGGCGGAGAAACTGTTATTCAAGAAATAGCAGAGATTATGGGTGTTGAGGCTGTGGAGACTGGCGAAAAACGGGTTGCAGTCGTTCAATGTCGTGGTGATAACGAAAAAGCCCCCAGAAGATTTCATTATGCTGGAATTACGGATTGCCGTGCTGCGGAGATTATTATGGGCGGTGATAAGGCTTGCGTTTATGGCTGCTTAGGTTTAGGAACTTGTGTCGAGTCTTGTCCCTTTGGTGCGATGAGAATGGATGAAAATGGTTTGCCCATTGTGGATGAAGAAAAATGTACAGCTTGTGGGATGTGTGTAACTGCCTGCCCGCGGGGTATCATGAAATTAATCCCAGTCTCGCAGAAAGTTTTCCTTGGATGTGTTTCTCAGGATAAGGGTAAAGCTGTGAAACAAGTCTGTTCTGTGGGATGCATTGCTTGTAAACTGTGTGCAAATCCAAAGACAACACCTTCAGGCTCTATTCAGATGAAGGATAATCTCCCTGAAATTGTTAACATCACGGCTGATGATTTAATAAATGCTGTGGAAAAATGTCCCACAAAAAGTTTTGTGGTAAAGGAATAATATTGGAGTAATTTTAAAATTTGACGATTTAAATTATCGTTATTTAGAAATCATTAAACAGAGAACATCAGAGGAACTTTATATTATACACATTAAAACAAAAGGAATTTATTATGTTAGAACGTGTTAAAAAAGCATTAGACAAAATACGACCATCATTACAAGCTGATGGTGGAGATGTGAAATTAATTAGTATAGAAGACAATGTCGTGAAAGTGCAATTAACTGGCGCTTGCGGTGGCTGTCCTTTTTCACAGATGACATTGAAAATGGGCATTGAGCGTGCACTAAAAGAGGACGTTCCAGAAATTAAGGAAGTTATTGCCATCTAATTTATCTTGATACCAATATAGAGAAACATCAGAATGGGTCTGAATAGAAAATTAGGTGATGAATGGACAGAATGGGATGGAAATCTTGCGAACTTAGAAATGAATGTGGAAACCGGGAAGAGATTGTTTTTAGGTCTTTCCATGTTAAGTATCATTTTGTTAGTAGTTGGTGTGTTACTCGTTTGGTATTTGATTGAACCTCGAATTTTACAACTTAATGTTCATCTTACACATTTTTTTAAATTAACGATTTTGGGACTAATTTGTATTTTAATTTTCTTATTTTTCCAAACCGTTCTTTCAATTATTTTTCAACGAAATTTATTAATACGAATACGGAATAAAAATTTTTCAATCACATTCTTAACGCCATTCATTCTAGCCTTAGGAAAAAAATTTGGCCTTTCTTATGATCGAATCGGAAATTCATTCATTAAAGTTAGTAATTCATTAATACTAACCACCCGCTGGAAGATCAGTCGTAATAAAATACTGATTCTCCTTCCACGATGTTTAAGATATCCAATTCAGAAACAGATCCTTTCCATTGCCAATAAATATCAATGTCTGATTTATACTGTTCCTGGTGGTGAATTAGCCCGTAAAATCATTGCTGAACAAAAACCTTCTGCTGTAATTGGCGTAGCTTGTGAACGAGATTTAATGAGTGGGATGCGCGATGTTCACCATATCCCGGTGATTGGTATACCCAACCAGCGTCCCGAAGGTCCCTGTAAGAATACAACAGTGGATTATCAAAAAATCGAAGATGCGGTGAAATTCTTTTTAGGATCGAAATTGAAATTTAAATCGGAACAGTTGCATACAGTTCATTAACCTAAATACAACAATAACACCCTATCTTAATGCCTCTATTAGAGGTATTTGACCAAAAGTTCAATTTTCACAAATCACATCCTACAGTAGTCGCTGTTGACCGTTACCAACTATAATAAAAGAGGCCCAATCCATTGGATTGGTATAATTTTGCTGCAACCTGGTTTCTGTCACCAATCTGTAAAAAACGCTGAAGAGAATCCTGAAAATAATCGTAAGCTTTTTTAAAGTTTTTCAGATTGTAATAAACTCTGGCTAAATTCCCGATTTGATCCGTAATGCCGTAATCATTATTTATCTCTTTGAATAACCATAGGGACTACTCATGTAATTTCTTAGATTCTTTAAAATTTCGTTCATCAATACATTTTATTTCTCCAATCAATCCAAGAGATTCTACTACAATTTCTGTTAGTTTTGCTTTTTGTCCCTCTTTTAGACTCTGATGCAACCAATCCAAAGCATTATTAAAATCCTTCTGATGAAATAAAATTCGAGCCATCGAAATTTTTGCACGTAATCCCAGTGATTTGCTTCGAACTTTATGAGCAATCTCGAGTGCGCGAGAATAACATTTACCAGCTTGAATGTATCGAGATTCCCTCAGAAATGTATCGCCGAAAGCCAATTCTATGACCGTGTGATCTACCGTCAGAGTCGCATCAAAGCTCTGACTTCTGAACGGCTCCAATATTTTTCTGGCACCTTGTTGATCCCCGAGATATTGGAGCTTTATTGCCTTATCATAAGTTGATTCTGTCAATATTCTTAATATGTTCACTAAAAGCCGTCTTGTTATGTAAGCTTAATTTTTTAAAAAATAAGTCAATAGCAGTGCCTCTATCTTATCATCTGAAAGGAAATCCAAGTTTAATCCAGCAACCCTATCTCAAGAGGACAAGTTTTCTGGTATGGACTAAACCGCCTGATTTGATTTGGTAAAGATATAAACCAGCAGGAACATCGTTACCATTATTATCCTTTCCATCCCATGCTAATTTATAGTTACCTGGCATAAATTTATCATGAGCAAGAGATCTAATTTCTTGTCCTATCACATTGAAGATTTGAATCTCAACAAACTCAGGAGCATTTATTTTAATAGGAATTGTAGTTAACTTATTTACAGGATTAGGGTAATTCTGCTCAAGTTCAAATTTTAATGGTAATTCCATTCTGTCGACATCAATTTCAACTTTCGTGACGACACCATCAGAATATGGAACAAACACTGTATCCTTTGATTCGATGCCATTATTATCTACCACTGTTAATATCACTGCTGTACTATCTGCAATTTGATTTTTATATTTAATCTGTATAACTGGATCATTGTCAATAGAATCCACGTCGAATTCCCATTTGTATGACTTAATCTCACCATCCACATCAAACGAGTACTTTGCTGAAAATACAATGCCGGCTGTATTATTCTGTTCTCGAAAGAGGTTGGGATCTGTCTGAATAAATGCATAAGGTTTTAAATTTGGGATACTGAGTGTATCGGCTCCTTCAGGGATTAAAAACCGCTTCTTAAACTCATCCATTTCAGCCATTAAAAAAACAAGATGATTTAAATTGTAAAGATCAATAATAGAATCTGCAGCTACAGGTGATAATCCCTGGAGCGAACGAATATAATTATATCCATCTAAGAATGATTGCATGTCCTGGTTGTGGCTGGCTGCCCATATTGGCCATTGGGCATAAATTGGCAAAAGATGGGCGTGGGTGATATCATAATAGCCGGATGGAGGTCTATAAAGTGAAGATGAATCCAATTCAACATGACAAAATATAATCATTTCAATTTCAGCCTCTGTAAGTTCTCCTTCATACCAGGCAAACATATCATCGACAAACCAGACTTTTGAAATAATATTTTCGTTAATATATTTGTCACATCGGTAAAGGCCAACATAAGTCTGCTGAACAGTATCTGACATGGTACTTGTTGTAAAATTTTCATCTGGTTGGCTGGGTGGAACAGGAAGATCCTGATCCAAACATAATACAGGCAAGAAAATTTCAGAAATAACTCCTTTTTCTAATTTGAAATCATAAATTGGCCTCAACTGAAAATTTTCTTCTTCGTTTGTCATTATTGCAGGAATAAGATTAGTATAATCTTGAACTTTGAGTATGGACATTTTCCCAGCATGAATGAATTTGAAGTTGTTTTTTTGAGGCACCATAAAAGAATGGGACCGATCAATTCTAGCTTTGCCAAATCCCTGTCCCGCTCCTTTTAAAACATTTCCACCAACACCAACATCAATTCGAAACATCCGGACTACCCCCATCTCTCCAGTCACACTCTTTTGAAGACTAAATCCTGATGGATTGTATTCAACTCCAACATAAAGACCGATATTAGAACCTGAACCTCTAATGTATTTGATTAGTGCTTGTTTACTGTCCAGTGCAACAAAATTTTGTGAATGTACTGAGGATGTACCACTTAAGAGTAAGACCCAACAAAGTAAGAGTAGTATAATTCCTGAATATTTCATGATTGTTTACCTCTTTTCGTACGTGAAAGTAGAGATTAATAAAATATAGATAATTGTCATTCTGAGCGACCTTTTGGAGCGAAGGATCTTAGACCACTAACATATTGTAAAACCTATAATTTTGTGGTCATAGATTCTTCGTCGCTTCGCTCCTCAGAATGACAGAAAATGATCATTTTGCAGATGTCTAACGAGAAAGATGAAAATAATTTAGTCGTTTAAATCAAAATCTCAAATAAGAACATTATTTTCAACAATTACCCGGGCACTTTGAAGCGCTTCATCAATAGAGGATTTTTGGGGACCACCAATCTCCACAAAATTGGGACGACCGCCACCACGTCCTTCGATTAAATGAGCCACTTGATCGACTAATTCATTCAAATTATAGTCTATACCTTCAGGACAAGCGAAAATCAAATGGGCTTTCTCTCCATTCAATCCAAATAGAACCCAGACATCACCCAATTGGGTAATTTGTTTAGCCAGGTTGCGGACTTCATTTAGGTCTCTATTTTCAAATAATTTTGTAATAACTTTTTTCCCATGATTATGAGCTTCACGAACAAGCTCCTGGGCTTCATAAGCGATATTTTGCTCAGTTAAAATTTTCTTCTTTTTAATTAAAAATCTATTTTCATTTTGTATCTTTTTAATGGAAGTTACAAAGTCCTCTTCTCCTGTTGACAATAGATTCGATAGTTGCAAACCAATAGCCCACTTTTTTTGGTAATCCCGAATTGCCCGCCAACCTGCATAAAATTCACATCGCAAATAACCTCTGATTTTTTCCCATCGATTTATTTTTATCAACCCAACCTGTCCTGTGGAACTGACATGCGTCCCTCCACAAGGATCGAGATCAAAATCTTCAATTTCAACTAATCGAATATTATCTTTATTAAATGGCATCTTTCGAATTCTTTTTTCATCAATTTTTTTGGGGTCGATAAAGTATGCTTTCACCCTTCGATCTTCAAAAATCACCTGATGGGCTAATTCCTCAACTTCTCGAATTTGTTGTTCATTTAGTGCTTGAAGATTAACATCGATCGTAGAAATATTTTCTCCCAAATGTGATGATAATGTTTCAGCAGCCGTAACTCTCAAAAAGCTCTGGGCTATAATGTGAAAACCGGTATGCTGTTGCATAAAATCAAAACGGCGTGGCCAGTTGATTGAACATCTTGATGGACCCGTAGTGATTGAAGAGGCAAGAAGATGAACGATTTCGCCATCATCTTCTATGACATCTGTGACTTCAATTCCATTAATCGTACCTGTATCATGCATCTGTCCACCAGAAGTGGGATAAAATGCTGTTTGATCTAAAATGACTGCATAATTCGCTTTGTAAGAAAATGAACGGATGATATTTGCTTCAAATTCAATTAAATTAGATTGGTCAAGATAAAGTCGTTGTGTTTTCACTTAATAAGGGTATCCTAGTAGAAAGAGCGAGTAATTTTACTCGCTCATATTATTTTTGATTTTCATTACTTTAGGGGGTGAGAATAAATAACATGAATTTCTGTATTATTTTAAATTCAATAAAAACAAAAATGGAACAATTTAAAGAATTTCAATTAATTTTTTCTCAGCCCCTTAGATAAAAAAACGGATACAAAAAATAAAAATTTTATTTCTTTTTAACAAAGGGCTCAAAAAACGGCTTAAAAAGATCAATCGGTACAGGGAAGACCATTGTTGAGTTATTCTCTGAAGCGACTTCTGTAAGCGTTTGTAAAAATCTTAATTGCATTGCCATTGGACGTTCAGATATGACATCTGCTGCATCTTTTAACTTCTGGGACGCCTGGAATTCACCTTCAGCATGGATGACTTTTGCGCGACGCTCCCGCTCTGCCTCCGCCTGCCTTGCCATGGCACGCTGCATTTCTTGTGGAAGGTCGACATGCTTAACTTCCACTAAAGAAACTTTAATACCCCAGGGATCAGTATGATGATCAATAATTGTTTGTAATTCACGGTTAATCTTTTCACGAGCAGAAAGTAGATCATCCAGTTCGACCATGCCTAAAGTGCTTCGGAGCGTGGTCTGGGCTAATTGAGATGCCGCAAACAAAAAATCTTCTACCTCTACAATCGCTTTTGCAGGATCAAGTACCCTAAAGTAAAGTACCGCGTTTACTTTGACAGACACATTATCCTTGGTAATGACATCCTGCGGGGGAACATCCATAGCAATGGTCCGCAGACTTACTCGTACAACTTTATCAACAATAGGGATAATTAATATTAAACCAGGGCCTTTTGTCCCCACTAAACGCCCCAGTCGGAATACAACACCACGTTCGTATTCGCGGAAAATACGAATCGCACTCATTAATAAAAAAAGAATTATGACTACAATTGAAATTAGAGCAGGCATGATAACCCTCCTTCATTATGATCAATAATGTTGTTTTTCTACAATGAGTTTAAGTCCTTGAACGTCAATGACTTGAACTCTTTCGTTCTTTTTGATTTTCTCATTACTAATTGCTTTCCAATATTCGCCGTGTATTTTAACCTCTCCTTCAGGATCAATATTGGCAACGACGATTCCAACTTCTCCGATAATTCCTTCTTTTCCCGTTGTAACTTTTTTGCGATGCGTACGCAAAGCCATTCCAATCGCAAATATGAAAAAGGCTGAAGTAGTCACAGTAACAGCAAGAATTACAGTAATGGGTAAATGAATAGAAAGTGATGGCGTGCTTTTAAACAGCATGAGGGAACCCAAGATCATGGAAACAATTCCTCCGATTGTTAATAATCCATAACTGGTTACTTTAATTTCTAATATGAACAGTAATGTTGCAAATAAAATCAATAATATTCCAGCCACATTTATAGGCAGTTGTTGCATGGCAAAGAAAGCGAGGATGAGAAAAATTCCACCGAGGACGCCAGGCAAAATCGCGCCTGGATTTGAGAACTCAAAGTACAAGCCGAGTATACCCAGCATCATCAAAATATAGGCGATAGAGGGATTGGATATGAGATCCAGAATTTTAAACCTCCAATTCATTTCATGGCGAACGATTCGAGCATTCCTGGTTTTCAGAGTTACTTTACCACTGTCAACGACAGCAACTTTCGCATCCAGTAAAATAATTAAGCTGTCTAAATCCGGACAGATAAAATCGATAACATTATTTTCCAGAGCTTGTTTTTCAGTAATTGATTCACTTTCACGCACAGCCTTTTCAACCCAGTCTGCGTTCCGTCCTCGTTTATCGGCGATGGATCGATTGTATGTGGCCCACCAGTTGGTTGCTTTCTGAACACTTACATCTGTAGTATCTGTTTTCCCCACGCCCACAGGATGTGCAGCTCCAATATTCGTTCCTGGAGCCATGACTGCAAAATGGGCCGCAATTGTAATGGAAACGCCAGCCGAAACGGCTCCTGCACCAGAGGGATAGACAAATACGACAAGAGGTACATTCGACGCCAGCATTCTTTTTACAATATCCTGAGTGGCTGCAATTAATCCGCCGGGCGTATCCAACTCAATGATTAGACATTGCGATTGATTGGCTTCTGCTTCATCTATCGCACCTATGATAAAATCCGCTGAAATCGGATTAATAGTTCCTCCTTTGATCTGGATGAGCTCTACTTGAGGTCGATTTGCAGCCATTAAAGATTCACTTGCCATAAAAATTAAACCGATAACAAGCAGAAGGATTTGCATTTTTCGAATCATAATGTATTACCTTTTACTAACCAAATATAAAATAAGTGACAAAATAACGCTTAATAAAATACATGTTGTAATAGGAAAGTAAAAACTGAAATTTTTCTTTTCAATATGAATATCACCTGGTAATTTACCAATAAAAGGAATTTTGTTAAAAAAGGCTAGAATCCCGCCTATTACAACTATAATTATCCCAAATAAGATGATTAATTTGGCTAATGGTTGAAGATTAGGTTCCATTTCTGATCACCTATTTAATCACATTATACCTTGTACAAATTTCTACAACACGATCAATTGGAATAGCTTTTACCTCATGATTCTGCCACCCTTTTATTGTTGTCGCCATAAAGAGAGAATTGTAAATCGCTTCTTGAGTTGCTTCTACTGCTGCCAAAAATAAGGGAGACATCTCATTATTATACAATTTTTCGACGGTTCTGGTTCTATTTTTTCTTTGTTGAAAAACACGGCCCGATTGGTGTGTTGAAAATGCAATCACATAATCGCCACTGCCATTGGAACAAAATCCACCTGTTTTCGCTAATCCCAATATAGCTCGCTTTGCAAGACGCTTTAAATTTCTTTCTGATAAGGGTGCATCTGTGGCGAGGACTATCATACAGGATCCGCCTTGATCGTGTATTTCATCTTTCAGGTAGTATTGATTTAATTCCCTTCCCACTGGCGCACCATTGATTTCTAAAATTCCTCCAAAGTTAGTTTGAACCAATACGCCTACTGTATAACCACCTTTAGATTCAGGAAGTACACGGGAAGCCGTACCAATACCACCTTTAAATCCAAAGCAGACTGTACCAGTCCCTGCCCCGACAGACCCTTCTGCTATTGGACCCGAGCTTGCGTTTGAGATTGCTTCAAACACATCTTCTTGAGTCACAGACTTGGCTTGAATATTATTTAGGTAACCATCATTCGTTTCCCCAACGATTGGATTTATTGAGCTAACATGCTCATTTCCTTTTTGATTTATTGTATAATCAATAATGGCATCTGCAACGAGAAAGACGTTTAAAGTATTCGTGAGAATAATGGGCGTTTCAATAACTCCCAATTCATCCACCTGAGTAGAACCAATTAACTTACCGAAACCATTCCCAATATAAATCGCGGCAGTTACTTTTTCCTGGAAAAGATTGCCAGAATGTGGTAAAATTGCTGTCACACCTGTTCTTATATCATCTCCTTTAATAAGCGTCTTTTGACCGACCAAGACGCCTTTCACATCGGTAATGGCATTATATTCTCCAGGAGATAAAATACCAATCATAACATCCAGATTTCGAGTTCGCTTTCGGGCTTTTTTTTCAGCATTCATTGGAGAAAAATTAGTTAGTATTAATATAATGATTATAATATTCTTATGTTTGAATATATTCAAGATTTTTTTAAACAAATTGAGCAAACGATACTGAAACATTTTTGTTATCATTCAAATAAAATTAAAAAAAATGTATTTTTTCCCTTGACTTTTAAAAATATTTTTTGTTAATTAAGACAGTAAAAATTCCCTGCAAGGCAGGATGGGCAAATTATAAAGAGCCAACACCTAATACAAAGGGAACTTCGCTCTGGAACGTGTATTACAGGCCTCATCCGCCGTAGGCGGATAGTGGAAGTAAAAAGCGTTCAGGCTGGTACCCACCGTGTCAAACACGGTTCTTTGTAACCCCATCTTGATTGCAGGGTTTTTTATTATTGATAAAAATATCTTTAATCAGAAAGCGCTTCTTCCAGTGTTTTATAAGTTTCAAACAACGTATCCAGCCGCATCCGGGAAACAATATCCTGCATTAACGGTTGTAAATTAGCTAATTTTATCCTTCCATTTCTTTTCTTTATCGTATCCTGAGCCATAATTAGTACACCCAAACCCGCGCTGTTCATAACAGCAACATGCTCTAAATTTGCCACAAGTTGTTCAAATTCACTCTCTAACAAGGACAGCATATCTTCCCTGAACATATCTGTTATCCCAAGATAGATTCTTTTTTCAATAACAGTTACAATGGCTTTATTTTCTTTATATTCTACTTTAATTGTTTTGAAATCCATAAAACAATCCTCATAAATTTAATTTTGTAATTTCAATCCGTTAAAACCTGGTATCCTTCGATCTAATTTTTAACTTATTTTCGAAACTTTCTTTATTGCTATTTCTAACTAAACATCAAAAGTTTGAGGATCAAAAATAAAACGCTCACAAAAATAATCTGGAGGGATTTGTTTTTTAGTTAACTTGCATCGATAATAAAAATATCCTTCAAACTTTGAAGCATTAAAATAGAATGGAATACGATTTTTGCAATTTTTACAAGACCGAGTTAAGTGTATTGGAATACCTCGATCAAGCTGATGAAACTCTCTCCTGAGACCATCCAATCGAAATATAATATAAATAAGCTTTTCGACAATAACTCTTATCTTTAGAACAATAAAAACCTGCATAATGATAAAAATACTGAGAAAAGATATTAACAGGTAAAAAAGTAGGTCTGAATTGCTGATTTCCATATTAGCTTTTTATCTTTTTTCTTTTGCTATTGTAACGAATTACAAAAACTAACTACTAAGGGGCTCATCAAATACTTAAAGTTAATAGAATGACAACCGATCCAGGCTTCGGTATTGAATCGCTTCACTAATATATTGGGGTTTAATTTCTGAGATATTTTCTAAATCAGCGATAGTACGCGCAACTTTCAAAATTCGATCATAAGCTCGAGCGGATAAGCCTAATTTAGTGATCGCCATTTTCAGGAGCTCCTCTCCCTGCACATCAATGTTGCAGTATTGACGAATATCTTTAGATTCCATCCTGGTGTTACAGAAAATATTTTTCTTTCCTTTGAATCTATTTAGTTGAATTTCACGAGCGCGCTCCACACGATTTCGAATCGACTCAGAGCTCTCCCCCACCCTATCACTTGATAATTCACTATATTTCACTGTTGGTACCTCGATATGGATGTCAATCCGATCCAGCAAAGGTCCCGAAATTCTGGATAAATATTTCTGAATCTGTTGTGGTGTACAAGAACATTCATGATTAGGATCAGTAGCATATCCACAGGGACATGGATTCATCGCTGCGGCTAACATAAACTGGGCTGGATAGGTTAAAGAGAGCGCTGCCCTGGAAATCGTGACCATTCCATCTTCAAGTGGCTGGCGCATAACCTCTAATACATTCTTTTTGAATTCTGGCAATTCGTCTAAAAACAGAACCCCATGATGAGCTAAACTAACTTCTCCAGGTCGAGGAACCTGCCCACCACCGATCAAACCTGCATCAGAAATTGTATGGTGCGGAGATCGAAAGGGGCGAGTCGCAATCAGAGGTGTATGCGAAGGGAGCAATCCTGCGACAGAGTGAATTTTTGTTGTCTCCAAGGCTTCGGCTAAGGTTAAATCGGGCAGAATCGTTGGAAATCGCTTTGCCAGCATCGTTTTCCCAGAACCCGGGGGACCAATCATAATAATATTATGTCCGCCCGCTGCTGCAACCTCTAATGCCCGTTTCACATGTTCCTGACCTTTCACATCCTGAAAATCTATTAGGTAGTGGCGACTACTCGAAAAAACTTCCGCTAATGAGACTTTATACGGCTCGATTACTGTCACACCATTGAAAAATTCAACAGCTTCAGCCAAACTGGCAACAGGATGAACCTTTACTCCCTGGGCCATCGCTGCTTCACTAGCGTTTTCCTCCGGGAGAACTAAGCCTTTTGTTTCCTTTTTACTGATTTCTACGGCAATTGGTAAAGCACCATGGATAGGTCGTAAACTTCCATCCAATGATAGCTCCCCAAGAATGACATAATCTTGAACGTGATCTTGTGAAATGACTCCGGAGGCGGTGAGAATTCCAATAGCTATGGGTAAATCAAAGGCTGATCCTTCTTTTTTAATGTCTGCTGGAGCCAAATTGATAGTAATGCGTTTCTTGGGAAAAGCAAAATTTGAATTTTTTATCGCTGCATTCACCCGTTCTCGTGATTCTCTCACTGCACTATCAGGCAAACCTACGGTAGCAAAAGCTGGCAATTGACTTTCCAGGTGTGCCTCCACTTCAACAATGTAGGCATCAATGCCGAGTACAGCAGCACTGTATATTTTTGCTAACATACATTCCTTTTTTCCAATTTGTAATATTATATACAAATTAATTTTTAAATTGTCAATAAAAATCTATTTAAAAGGATGAAAATATTTCGATACTTTAATTTGGAAAGACAATGTTCCAGTCGAGAAGCCCCAAAATTTCTTCCTTTACGAACCATGTTTTATTATTGCCATGCGTTTTAAAAATAAAAAGGCTGCCCAGATCAATAGGCAGCCTTTTTATCATGCTGTTTATATTCTAAAAATATTTTTTTTATCAACAGCATTTTTTTCGTTTCTTCAACTTTATTACCCACCTTTAACTTGTATAAATAGATACCACCCGGAAGCATGGTTGCGTTAAAATGAATCGCGTAACTCCACAAATCAAAAGCTGAGCCCTCTTTTTTAATGTTAGCAATTGCCAAATTAATAGTAATTGTTTCTTGGGAAGTCGAAATTCTGTATTTTTTATCGCAACAGTTACATGTTCTCGTGATTCTTTCACTGCGCTGTCAGGCAAACCTACGGTGGCAAAAGCTGGGAGTTGACTTTCGAGATTTGCTTCTACTTCAACTAAGAATGCAACGATGTCAAGGACTGCAGCACTGTATATCTTTGATACCATATTACCCCTTTTTTATCATCAAGTTAACATTATATACAAAATAATACTTAAATTGTCAATGAAAAACTTTTTTATATGAAAAAAACTGTTAATTTGTTT
>JABAOC010039164.1_pt2 | contig 18199 bp, 12 predicted proteins | sample 7062161 | NCBI WGS metagenome assembly JABAOC01 (sample SAMN14538625, study PRJNA623070) | marine sediment metagenome | biome: marine biome [ENVO:00000428]; feature: marine pelagic biome [ENVO:01000023]; material: deep marine sediment [ENVO:00002113] | place: India: Gulf of Khambhat ... | reverse complement strand
CGGATGTCGCCGTGCAACTTCCAGGTGCCCACTTCGAGCTTCCACACAAGCGGCACCCCCCGCTTTCGGCAACCTGGCCGTGCGCCGCCATCCGCGACGCGTTAAGCGGCCGGCTAACCTTCAAACCGGCGACGGCTCGGCGACGAAGACGCTCCACGCGGGGGTGCCGATGACGATCTCGTGGCCCCGTGGATGGATCACCAGATCGTGCACCGGCGTGGTCGGATGGCTGGCGCACAGCTAGTGCCAAGTGCCATCCGCAGCTCAAAGGCCCCTTGAAGTTGCCGTGAAAAAGTGGACACTCCGGTGAGCCTGCCTCAGTTTGAGGACGGCGGTGGGTCGTGAGCAAGAGGGGCAAAGGTCCACCACCTGGCGACCGAGGCGGGGTTGAGCGAGCACCATTGGGAGGGGATTGCCGTGTACGTCTCCGATTTCCGCTATCACCGGCCCGAGACACTCGATGAAGCCCTTCGGCTTCTCGAGGCGAGTCCAGACGGTGTCCTGCTCGCCGGCGGCACTGATCTACTCGTCGATCTCAAACAGGGAAAACGGTCACATCAGGATGTGATCTCCCTGACGCGCATACAGAACCTGAACGCTATCAGCGTGGAGCAAGACAGACTACTCATAGGTACAGCCGTCACCCACAATCAGTTGATCCATTCGCCGCTCATCCGAGCGCATTGTCGCGTTATTGCCGAGGCGGCCGAGACCATCGCCACCGAACAGATTCGAAACACCGCCACCGTCGGGGGCAACCTCTGCACCGCGGCATCTTGTGCCGACACCGCTCCGATTCTCATCGCGCTCGGCGCGGAGATCGAGATAGTCAGCCGTCAAGGACAGAGGACTCTCCGGCTTGCAGACTTCTTCGTGGATCACAGGAAGACAGCGCTCGAGACAGGCGAGATCCTGAGAAGGATCATCGTTCCTATACCTCCCCAGGGAACGGGTGCAGCCTACCAGAAATTCGGCCTGCGACAGGCGGCAAATATCGCAGTCGCCTCCGTTGCAGCCATGGTCAGGGTGGCCGACGGCATGTGTGAGGATGCGTGCTTCGTCATGGGAGCCGTGGCTCCGACTCCGAGAGTCTCAGCTGGCGCTGCCGGACTCGTAGTAGGCAGACCGATCTCCCAGCTTTCAGAGGGCAGTCCCCTCTGGAAGCAGGTCGGACAAGCGGTTGCCGACGACGCCGAGCCCATCGACGATATCCGTGGCAGCGGGGAGTTCCGCCGCGAGATCACCGCGACTCTCGCCCGACGCGCACTCACCATGGCCCTTGGCCGCGTACGAGAGTAGGACGAGGTATTGGAGATGAAACAGATTCTCGACCTAACGGTCAACGGCAGGCCCTATGAGGTGGCAGTGAGACCAGGCGCTATGCTACTCGACGTGCTCCGTGACGAGCTGCAATTGACCGGAACGAAGAGGGGCTGTGAGCTGGGCGACTGTGGAGCTTGCACGGTTCTCGTGGACGGCAGGGCGGTGAACTCGTGCCTGATGCTAGCCCTCGAGGCCCAGGGAAGGCAGGTAACCACCGTCGAGGGAGTCGCGAGCGGCAACGGCCTTCATCCCATTCAACAAGCCCTTGTGGAAGCCGGTGCCATCCAATGCGGCTTCTGCACTCCGGGGATGGTGGTGCGCGCCAAGGCTCTCGTCGATGCCAATCCCCAGCCGACGGACGATGAGATAAGGGCCGCACTCAGTGGGAATCTCTGCCGCTGCACCGGCTACGCCAAGATCATTGAGGCGGTAAAGTCAGCCGCTCTCTACCTCCAAGCCAAGCAGCCCGCAAAGCTGCAATTCGCCACCCAAAGATCGGCAGCGCACCTCTCCATCGTCGGGAAACGTCTCCCAAAGCCTGACGCGCCTGCCAAAGCAACAGGTAGAGCTACTTACACGGACGACATAGCCCTACCGAATATGATCTACGGTAAGCTTCTCCTCAGTCCCGTTCCTCATGCCAACATCAAGTCCATCGACACCAGCAAGGCAGAGGCCCTTGCCGGAGTTCACGTAGTCATGACCGGAGCGGATGTGCCCGACCTCACCTATGGTACTTCTCCCGCCCGCTACGACGAGAACGTCCTGGCGAAAGACAAGGTCCGGTATGTCGGTGATGTGGTTGCGGCGGTTGCGGCCGTGGACGAGGAGACCTGCTACAAGGCGCTGAGCTTGATCGACGTCGAGTATGAGGAGCTTCCCGCCGTGTTTGACGCTCATTCAGCCATGAAGGAAGGCGCTCCCAGACTGTTCGATCAAAAATACGAGAACAACATCAACACGCGCGTGGATCACCACTTCGGAGACGTCGAGAAGGGGTTCGCGGAGGCGGACTACGTAAGAGAAGCAACGTTCGTGGGGAATCGCGCCTATCAGAATCCCATTGAGCCCCACTGCGCCATTGCCGAATGGGACACCCACGGAAAAGTCACGCTCTACACCTCGACGCAAGTCGTCCATTACGTGCACCACCAGCTTTCACGTGTGCTCGGAATGCCCTTGGGTAACATCCGGGTCATCATGCACCACACCGGGGGTGGGTTCGGTTCCAAGGCGGCAACCAACCCACTGGAAATCATCTCCATCCTCCTATCAAAGAAGGCAGGACGCCCGGTCAAGATGCGGTTCAGCCGCGCGGAGATGTACCTCTATGGAAGGGGCCGCCACAAGCAACACATTGAACTGAAGATTGGCGTCAAGAAGGACGGCACGATCACCGCCGTTAAGCACAAAGCCGTACTCGAGGGAGGCGCGTACTCGAGCTTCGGCGTCGTGACCGTGTATTACGCTGGCTCGATGATTCCAACGCTTTACAAGATTCCCAACTACAAGTATGACGGCTATCGGGTCAATACGAATCTCCCTCCTTGCGGCGCCATGCGCGGTCACGGGTGTCCTCATCCCCGATTCGCGTTCGAGTCCCTGCTCAGCATGATCGCCGAGGACATCGGGATGGATCCCATTGACATACGCTTGAAGAACGCCATGGAGCCCGAGACTCGCACCTGCAACGATCTCGACATTCATTCGTGCGAGTTCAAAGCGTGCCTCGAACAGGTCCGCGAGGCATCCGGCTGGGACAAGAAGAAAGGCAAACTCCCTCCCGGCAGAGGAATCGGCATCGGATGCGGTGGCTTCGTGTCGGGCGCCGGATACCCCATCTACCGGTCGCAATTCCCCCACTCCAATGCGATGATCAAGATCGAGGAAGACGGGNNGGGGTCGAACACAGTGCTCGCGCAGATGGCGGCGGAAGCCATGGGGATCACCCTCGATCGCGTCGACGTCGTATCTGCTGACAGCGATACCACACCCCTGGGGTTCGGCGCCTACTCCAGTCGCGTCACTCTGATGGGTGGCAACGCTGCGAAGATGGCCGGCGAAGAAGTGAAGAAGCAGGTCCTGCACGCGGCGGCAAAGCTACTTGAGATCCCCGAAGAGAAGTTGGACGCAAGAGCCAACCAGGTCTTCGCCAAAGATCAGCCCGAGAAGTCGATTCCCTGGAACGAGGCGGCTACCGCGTTTTTTGCCGAGAACGGTCCGCTGGTGGGCAAGGGTCACTACTCACCACCCAAGGGCCTCGGCGGGAAATACAAGGGCGCAGCCGTGGGCACCTCCCCTGCGTACTCTTTTTCTGCTGCCGTGTGCGAGGTCGAGGTGGACATGGAGACCGGTAAGGTAAAGGTCCTCAACTTCTGGGATGCTCACGACTGCGGAACCGCCATCAATCCCCTGGCCGTCGAAGGACAGGTCCAAGGCGCTGTGGTCATGGGCTTGAGCGAGACACTTCTCGAGAACGAGGTATTCGACAGCAGCGGTACGATCGTCAATGCCGACTTGCACAATTACCTGATGGCGACGTCGATGGACTCCCCCATCATCGATTGCTCGCTGGTGGACAGCTACGAGCCGGAGGGGCCTTTCGGAGCCAAAGAGGTTGGAGAGGGAGCAACACTCCCGGTGTTGGGCGCGATAGCCAACGCCGTCGCCGACGCCGTGGGGGTGAGAATTCAGGACCTGCCCATAACACCGGAGAAGGTGCTGAATGGCCTCAAGAGCCGAGGACCGACCCTAGCCGCGAATAGCGGGCAAGGCACCCATGGCCGCTCGCGGGTCTCATCCACCCCCGCCAGCTAATGGACAGCACCTTCCAAGCACTCGACGGCTAGTGGTGGGCGGCTACTTCGCCGTCCTCCTCGGACTGGCCTGGCGGGTGCTGAGGCAGAGGCAGGATACCTCGACGGACTGCTTCCTCGCGGGCCGCCACGTGGGCTGATTCGTGATCGGTGCCTCGATCATCGCCTCCAATATCGGCTCCGAGCACATCGTTGGGTTGGCCTGTACCGCCGCGAAGACCGGCGTGGTCATGGGGCTCTACGAGTTGCACTCCTGGCTCGCCCTGCTACTAGGATTGGTCTTCATCCCCTTCTACATGCGCAGCCGGGTCTTCACGATGCCCGAGTTCCTGGAGAAGCAGTACAGCCCCTCGGCCCGCTGGTCTTCAGCTAGCGTTCCATCTTCCTCGTCTGCCCAACTACCTCGAGGCGGCCGGTCACGACTCCGGTCGTGGCGGCGTCAGCGACGCCGCCGAACCCGGGCTGCTTGCCCCCCACGCTGATCTCGAAGACGCCGGGCTCGACCACACGTTGCCACTCGGTGTCGATCAACGAGATCTGCCGCGGCGTCAGCGTGAACGACACGGCCCTCCGCTCTCCTGGTCTCAGGAAAACGCGCCGGAAGCCTTGCAGTGATCGGATGGGCACGGGCGCTGAGGCTTCGACGTCCGTCACGTAGAGTTGGACGACCTCCTCACCGGCCACCGGGCCCGTGTTCTCCACATGGACCGAGATCACGATGTCGTCGCCAACCTGGACCTCTGATGGCAGCTCGAGGTTGCTGTAGGCGAACGTGGTGTAGCTCAATCCGTGGCCAAACGGGAAGAGCGGCTCACCTTCGAAGTACCGATAGGTCCTTCCCTGCAAGTTGTAGTCGGTGAACGGCGGCAGTTGCTCCGCCGATTTGTAGAAGGTGACAGGGAGCCGTCCGGCCGGGTTGTAGCCGCCGAAGAGGACGTCCGCGATCGCCGTGCCCGCAGCCTGACCCGGGTACCAGGCCTCGACAATTGCAGGGATGTGCTCGGCGGCCCAGTTGACGGCAACGGCACTGCCGTTCAGCAGTACGAGGACGACGGGTTTGCCGAGGACACCCACTGCCTGGAGAAGCTCCTCCTGGGGAGCAGGCAGCCCGATGTCGACGCGGTCACCGCCCGCGAACCCGGGCACGTCCACGCGCATCTCCTCGCCTTCTAGGCGCGGTGAGAGTCCCATCACCATGATGATGGCGTCGGCTTGCTCCGCCGCCTGCAGTGCTTCCTCCCGCAGCCGCGGTTCTGGCCTCGCCCAGACGAGCTGCACACTCGCATCGGCGCGGCGGTCCCAGTACTCGATGCGCATGTCGTACGGCTGGCCAGCCTCCAACTCCACATCGGTCCACCGTGCGAGCACGGCATGCCGGTTCGAGAACTCAACCAGCAAAGAGTCATCGACGAAGAGCCGGATTCCGCCGAACACCCGCACACCCAGGGCATAGCGGCCCGATTCCGTCGGTACCAGCGTACCGCTCCAGCGCACGCTGAAGCCGTCCGCCCGCATGCCGTCAATGGGCGCCTCATCCCACCAGTTGAAATCCACGACTCTGTCGATGCGTGTCGCGAAGGGCTTGCCCCCGAAATCACGGTTGTTGAAGTACTCCGCCTTCATGCCACGCACCTGCTGGCCCTCCTTCTCGGTGAACAGCGCCGCCGACGGGACGACCTCGAAGGACGGCATGTTCTCGGCGACGTCGGCTCCCCTGGCGTAGAGCACCCTCGTACCGGGCGAGACCTCGTGGCGAATGCCCTGCAGGGGCGTGACTGGGTCGGATGGGATGCCGTTGTAGTTCCCGAGCAGCACGTCCACGTCATCGGCGTTCGGCCCGATCACGGCGATGGCGCGGAGATCCCTGCGCAACGGCAGTAGTCCGTCCTCGTTCTTGAGCAGCACGATGGACTTGCGTGTCGTCTCGAGCGCGAGCTCTCGGTGCTCCCGTGAGTCGTTCACTCTGTACGGGATGTCCTTGTACGGCACGCGATCCGGCGGGTCAAACATCCCGAGCCTGAAGCGAGCCCGCAGCAGCCGCCTCAGGGAGATGTCGATCTGCTCCTCACTGACGAGTGCTTGTTCAACCGCCACGATCAGACTGTCGTAGGTGACGCCGCAGTTGAGATCGGTGCCGCTGGCAACGCCCATTGCGGCGGCCTCGGCCGCGGTCTGCACGACCTTGTGGGTGTTGTAGATATCCATGATCGCCCAGCAGTCCGAGACGACATAGCCGTCGAACCCCCACTCGTCCCTCAGAATCTGCTGCAGCAGCTCGTTGCTCCCGCAGCACGGTTCGCCGCGGAAGCGATTGTATGCGCACATCACCGACTGGGCATCCGCATCGACGATGGTTGCTCGAAACGCCGGTAGATACGTCTCGCGCAGGTCACGTTCGTCGACCACGGCGTCGAACGTGTGGCGGTCCGGTTCCGGCCCGCTGTGTACCGCGTAGTGTTTGGGCGTGGCAACCGTCTTCAGGTAGTAGGGATCGTCACCCTGCATGCCGCGCACGAACTCCACGGCGAGCTGCCCCGTCAGGTACGGGTCTTCACCATAAGTTTCCATCCCGCGTCCCCAGCGCGGATCGCGGAAGATGTTGATGTTGGGAGACCAGAAGGTGAGCCCTTCGTAGATGCCCCGCCTACCCTGCCGCTCCGACTCGTGATGCTTGGCCCGCGCCTCATCGGAAATGGCTGTCGCCACCCTCAGCATCAGATCGGTGTCCCACGTGGCCGCCAATCCGATCGCCNNCCGATCGCCTGCGGGAACACCGTGGCGCGGCCTGCCCGGGCCACCCCGTGCAACGCCTCATTCCACCAGTTGTACGCCGGTATGCCGAGCCGCTCCACGGCGGACGCCGCGTACAGCATCTGGCCGACCTTCTCCTCCAGCGTCAGTCGTGATACCAGGTCGTCCACCCGGACATCCAACGGAAGATTCGGATCTCTGTACCGAGGCATCGCCTCTGTGGGACCGACTCGGCCAGCACCCGTCGGGGCGCATGCCACGACGGCGCCCGCCAAACTGGCAAGCGCGACAGTTCTAATGAACGTGGTCATTGGTAGTTCTCCCTCAGGACCTGCGCGGTGTCACGGGTCGGCGAGGCTTCGCCGGCGCGGTGGAGGTCAGGCCACGGAACGCAGCCTTTGAGCTGCGCGTGGAGTGGGATTCCCCCGTGCGGTCCGAGCTACTGGGTATGATGCACTCCGCGACGAGCGGGGGCCAGAGTCGCTCCGCGGACTTCCGCACCCGTCCGCTCTCATCCGNNGAACGGGTCCTCCGAGCCAACCCCGCGGATTCGGTCGCACAGCGCTCGAAACAGCCGCTTCTGAACCTCGTAGACCTCGACGTTGCGAGCAACGGGCGTCTTGCGCCTGGACTGGTCCAGAATGACGAACGGACCCGCCACGTCCGCGAGGGAGATTTCGGAACCCTGCTCCTTCAACCAAACCCACGCCGCATGAATCGCCGCTCCCAAGGCAGCGCCTTCACCCCGGACGGGAACTGTCTCGGCCTCAAAGACATCGGCAATCATCTGGCACCAGGACGGCGACTGGGACAGCCCGCCCGTCAGGTGAATGGCCTCCGGTACCACCGGCAGCCTGGAGAACCCGTTGAACAGGTTCAGCACATGCCCCTCGAGCACGGCCCTGCTGAGCCGCTCCTTACCGAAATCGTCGACCCCGAACCCGAAGTAGAGTGGAGCGGCGAGCGGCAGATCGGGTGTCCGCTCTCCGCCGTACNNGCCCGGCTGTGTTCGACCAATGACCGCGTCGAACTCCTCGTGGCTCATCCCAAATCGCTCGAGCACGGCGTTGTAGCCGTTGGCCATGTTGGAGACACAGAGCAGTGGGAGGTAGTGTCCGGTGCTGTCGCAGAAGGCGGCGACCTCGCCGGTGGGATCCACGTACGGTTCTTCCATGAACGTGTACGCCGTTCCACTGGTGCCCAGGCTGATCGTTACGATCCCGGGCGAGAAGTTCCCGGTCCCAATCGCACCATACATGTTGTCGCCGCTGCCGGCATCGATGGTGCAGCTGCTGGAAAGGCCGTACGCGTCAGCGAGAGCCGGGGCGATCACACCGATCGTCTGATCGGAGGGTTTGACCGGCGGCAACCTCTCGAGGAGGCCCGAGTCGATCGCATCGATCACCACCCTCGACCAATCACTCGTCACGGGGCTCCACAGCGCCATGCCCGAGGTGTCGCCGGGCTCCATGACGGCGACTCCACCCCGTGCCGCCCCGGTTAGGTACCAATTGATGAAGTTGTGGACGAGGAAGAACGTTGTCGCATTCGCATAGTAGTCCGGCTCATGGCGAAGCATGTGCAAGATCTTCGGGGCGGTATACCCGGTCCGCTGCGTGTTGCCCACCTCCTCGATCATCCGTTCCGGCCCGCCCACGCTCTCCGTGAGCAAGCGGCACTCGTCGGCTGTCGAGAAATCGTTCCACAACTTGGCCCGAGGGCGCGCCAGGTTGCCCCGTCCGTCGAGCGCCACGAGCCCGTGCTGTTGTCCTGAAACCGAGACGCACCGGATACGGCCTTGCTCGACGTCGGGCGCCGCCTTCAGCCGCCGAAGCAGCAGTTCCACCGCCTCGACCCACATGCGGGGATCGGACTCGGACACCCCTTCACCCAACCCCTGGACGGTGCCTTCCCGCGTGCCGAAGTGGGGCAGTTCCTCGTCGTAGCTCACCGAGTCAACGTAGACCGTTCCCCGCACTTCGAGATCGATGACGACGAGCTTGCAGGACTGCGTGGAGACGTCCAGCCCGGCGAACAGCCCTTCCATCGTGCCGGCCTCCTACCAGCTCTCGATCAGGATCTCCTCCAACTCTCCGCGGTGATCGGAGGGGTGGAGGTGACACTCGAGGATCCGCTCGTGCGGCAGACGACTCACCCGATCCTTCAGCCTCTTCAGAGCCAGGNNCTTTCATTTTCTCCAGGGCTCGGATGTTGAGCTCGACTGCCTTCTGAACCGACATGTTCTCTGGATTGATGTCGATCCCGAAGTACTCCTCGTAGCCGATGGCCCAGAGCGCGTAGAGAAGCGCTTCGGTCTCCTGTGCGTTGACGACACCCACGTTGTTGTCCTGGTCGTAGTTGCCGTCGGGTTGGCTATTCCAGTGCGTGTGCGCAAGTCGTCGCTCCATGGCCACCAGAGAGAAGGCCGCCGGCAGCATCTCGAAGCCCATCTTCACGTGACCGACCTCCGGGTTGAGCCCGACGAGGGTCCGGCCCTCCTCCAGTAACCGGCGGTTCTCGGCGTTCCGCAGCCGACGCTCGATGCGCTGAGCCGCGAGGATCCCCTCGGCCGTGGTTCGATAGATGTTGTTCGCAGCCGGCTCGTAGGGCTTCGGTTCGATGGCCACCCTCACACCCGGTACCTCGTCCATGGCTTCAGCTAAGGCGCCCTCGAAGAGGTCCCACATGTGCATGTAGGGCTTCCCGTGGAGATAGCGGTAGCCATCCATCCCCGGCCAGGAAATCGCGACGTCGGCGCCGAGTTCACGGACCAGACGAAGCCCACCAACCGCGATCTCTATCGCTCGATCCCGGGTCGCGGAGTCCGTGCTCGACAGACTGCCGAACTCGAACCTGCTGTCAAAGAAGTGAGANNGCGCTCGAGCTTCCGGTAGATGTGGGCATTGGACTCGTTGACCTCATCGGGGTAGTGCGCCTCGATCCCGGATGCCCCGAGCTCCGCCATCTCGGCCGCCATCTCGATCCGCTGCTCGATGGATGCCTCGGGAACGAACCGGTCGTGGAACCTCCCTCCGCCGGGGGTAAAGTACCAGACTCCGACCGAGATCTTGAGCTCCAGATCCTGCTTCAGGTTCTCGAGCATCTTCTCCGGGTCGCGTGCGCGGCCCTGATAGGAGAGATCCCTCAGCGCGTAGCTCATCGCTTGTCTCCTCTGCCTCTGATTGTAGCTCCCGACCGCAGCCCGGCCGGGGCGAATCCGGCCAGGTTCGCGTATTTCACCGCCCCGCACGGTCTCGAACGGGCGCCAGATCGGCGACGAAGATGCTCCGCCCGTGAGTGCCGATGACGATCTCGTGGTCCCGTGGATGGACCACCAGATCGTGCACCGGCGTGGTGGGAAGGTTGGCACAGATCGAGTGCCAGGTGCCGCCGCGATCGAGAGAGACGTACACGCCCAGATCAGTGCCGACATAGAGGACGTCGGCATGGTGGGGGTCCTCCCGGATGACGTTGACCGACTCGGTGGGGAGGTTGCCAGCTATCGACGTCCAGGTCTCGCCGAAGTCCCGCGACACGTAGAGGTACGTCCCGAAGTCGTCCTCCCGGAACCCGGTCTGTGACGCGTAGACCGTCCCGATCTCATGCCGAGAGGCGACGACCCGGCTCACCCATTTCTTCGGCAGTCCCTCGCGCACGTCGGTCCACGTGATTCCGTCATCCCGCGTCAGCCACACACCACCCCCCTCGGTACCAAGGTAGATCAGGCCGGGCTGAAACCGGGACTCGGAGATCACGGTGATAGTGCCGAAAGGCACTACGGCGCGTTGCCCCCCAACCGGATCCGACAGATCGGGACTGATGGGGTGCCAATCGTCTCCGCGGTTCCTCGACTTGAACAGGCGGTTGCCCCCCACGTAGAGGGTGCGGGGATCGTGATGAGACATCACGAACGGGGTGTACCACCCGAAGCGCCAGGGCTCCTCCCCTTCCGGAGCCCGTGGCCGGATGCCCTCGGCTGCACTGGTCAGCACCGAGTCCCCGGTGATATCCATGCGCCGCATGTCCCCGTGCTGGTGCTCGTAGTAGACGATCGTGCTGTCGGTGGGATCCAGGTACGTGTCGAAGGAGTCTCCTCCCGTCCACTGGTCCAGATAGACGTTCTCCCAGGGATCGTCCGCGGCGTCCTGGATCGCCACGTCGCTGGGGCCGTACAGCGCCGCATTGTCCTGGGTGCCGCCGTAGATCCTGTACGGCACGGCCATGTCCGTGGAGATGGAGTAGAACTCTGCCGCAGGGATGTTGTTGATGTGGAGCCAGCTCTCTCCACGGTCGTAGGATTGGAACAGGCCCCCGTCGTTGCCCAACAGCACCCGGTCGGGGTTCAGCGGATCGATCCAGATCTCGTGCTGATCCAGGTGCATGATCAATCCGCGGGTGTCGTGCATTCGGATGATCTTCTCCCCGATGCGCTCGTAGGTCCGGCCACCGTCGGTGGAGTGGAATCCGCGATTGCCCAGGATGAAGATCTCATCTTCGTCGTCGGGGGACACGCGGACGTCGGTGAACTTCCAGCCAAACACGCCGAAGACCCGGTAGAGGTCGTCGTCGTTGGCCTTGCGCCACGTTTCACCCTTGTCGCTGGAACGGTAGACCTCTCCGCCGACGATCTCGCGCCGCCGCCCCTCCGGTTGCTGCTTGCCGGTGAACTCGGACCAGTTGTCGACGAACGCGTAGACCACGTTTGGATTGCTGGGAGCCACATCCAGACCGATCCGGCCCAGGGGACCCGGGGGCAGCCCCACGGTGAGCTCGGTCCAAGTATCGCCCGCGTCGGTGCTCCGGTAGATGCCGCTCTCTTCGCCGCTGACCACCGGNNGACGGGTCCATGACGAGGTCCACGGCTCCGGTCTGGTCGCTGACGTACAGCACCTTCTGCCAGCTCTTGCCGCCGTCTGTGGTTCGGAAGACCCCCCGCTCCTCGTTGCGCGACCAGAAGTGGCCGAGGGCTGCCACGTAGACCACCTCGGGGTCGCGTGGGTGGATGAGGACCTTACCGATGTGGTGGGTGTCTCCGAGGCCCATGTTCCGCCAGGTAGTCCCGGCGTCAGTCGACTTGAAGACGCCGGTGCCGGCGTACGAGTAGCCGCTGTGCCGCGGCTGGGTCTCACCTGTCCCGACCCAGACGATGTTCGGGTCCGCNNNCGCGACGTCTCCGATGGTGAAGGTCGATTCCTTCTCGAAGATTGGACGCCAGGTGAGCCCGTTGTTCTCTGTCTTCCAGAGGTTCCCGGAACCGACGCCGACGTAGATGGTCCCATGATTGCCGGGAGGCACGGCGATCGCCTCGATTCGTGCGCCCGCCTGCTTGGGTCCGACCGCCCGCCACTGGAGGTCCTTGTAAGGCGACTCACTCTCGAGGCGCACGTGTTCCTGCCAGGACCTCATGCGGGCCCCTGGGGCGGTCACCTGGGCAGCGGCCTCGGCCACACCGGGCGGTCCGGCAGCGGCGCACTGTGACAGGACCCAAACTGCGAGCACCGAAAGAACGCTCCTCTTTGCAGAGACGTCGGCTGGCTTGACCCTCTTGCTGGCTCGACTGCGCCCAGCGGCGCGCTGAAGGCCAGGTTGAAGAATGGCCCTGAGCTCGGGCCACAGGACTCTGACACCGACCTTGCGTCTGTGCATTAGATCCTCGGCGAGATAAACCGTCGCCACCCCGTGCGCGAGCCAACCCTTCCCGCCGCCCGCCATCAAACCCGAGCCGTCAGCGAGTGATTACTCGCGGTCGAACAGCACCTCCCTATTCCCGGCCTCCACAGCCAGGGCGAAGGCGAGCCTGGCCGCCTGCAACACCTTTTCGTAGTTGATCGTCTCGGGATCGTCGGATGACCGGTGATAATCCGGTCCCATGAACCCCCTGGTGAGCAGGATCGCCGGGATGTCCCTTTGAATGAAAGCGAGTTGGTCACTCCTGCTGACGTGGTTCTGCGGGTCCTCCCCCTCATTGAGCCTCAGATCCAGGTTCGCACCCACTCGCGAATCGTTCACACTCGTGATGAGTTCGAGAAGCCGAGGCCTCTCGTTCTCCGAGGCGAGCGCGAGGAGTGACTCGGGGAACGGTGGCGAGTTCCTTCCCACCATGTCCAGATTGATGTTCAGCACGATCTGCTCGATCGGGACGGGGGGGTTGTCGACGAAGTAACCGGAACCGAGGAGTCCGCCCTCCTCGCTAGTGAACAGCACGAAGATGATGGAGCGCTTCGAGGGTGCCATGGCCGCCGCCTCCGCCGCTTCCAGCACTGCGGCGCTCCCGCTCGCGTTGTCGTCAGCGCCGTTGTAGAGTTCCCCGCTCCGTATCCCAACATGGTCCAGGTGGGCCGTGACCACGATGTATTCGTTTTTCAATACCGAATCCGTACCGGGGAGGAGCGCCACGACGTTCGGGGAGGAGAACGCGCTCTCCACATTGCGCTTCAGATCGAGTGAGACGTGGACCTTCTCCAAGGGGCCCGGCGTGTAGGTTCCCGTTCCGGAGACCGGGTCGAACCCGGTACCCGACAGGAGATCCGCAGCCGCCTCCGGCCTGAGTTGNNAGAACTCGGCGATACCGGTCGTACAGTGGGCCTGTTCATCATCGAAGCAAGTCGATCCCACATCGTTGCCGTTGCGGAATCCGGCACCACGATGAGCGTGGCGACCTGGTGGTTGAGCGCGCTCGCGAAGAGGGTGTTCGCGCTTCGCAGGAGCCTGCTGTACATCTGGTGTTTCTCTTCAGGCAGCACTGGCTCACCGTTCCGCGTCGGAGCGCCACCCACGATCAGGGCCATCTTCCCGGCTGCGTCAACGCCCTCGTAGTCATTCCAGCCCAAGTCCGGCTCCTCGATCCCGTAGCCCAAGAACAGCGGCATGCCTGTGATCGTTTGGTCGCCTCCAGACGCGAAAACCGGCTGAGCCAGGAACTCCTGACCGAGACGATAGGTCCTCTCGACGTCTCCCAAAGTCACCCGCATGACGCTCTCCGTGCTGACCGTCGCCGTCTCGAACCTGATCTGCTGGAAGAAGGTGGGAGCGCCGGATGAGTCACTGAGCATCGGAACGAGACCAGCGGCGCGGAAATGAACGGCGCCATACTGCGCGGCGAGTATGTAACCCTCCTCGCCTGCATCCCTTCCCGCGAGGAAGTCAGAGGCGAGGTAGTAGAGGTGGTCCCTGAGCTCAGCCTGCGTGATGCTCTGCAGGGGATCGACCCGCTCCTGACCCCAAAGAGCTGAGGCGGGGACGATGAGCATCGCGCAGGCCGCGAGATTGCGGAGCGACGTTGATCTACGAGAACGCATGGTAATCCCTCCTTCTCCGCTCGTACCCTGCGGGACAGGTCAAACCACGCCGTATTCAACCAGCCCGCCCTTGCAACGAAACGTGTGACGGCGAGCCATGAGATGTCCAGCGCGAGAGCCTGGCGAGGCCGTGCTCAGTACGTGGCGCTAGCTGCCGAGCCTGCTGTTCGGGGGCAGGGCGCCGGAACGGGAGACGCTCGCTGATTTGGGGTACTGCTCGCGATCGTTGCCTTGGCAACCAGCTTGGCGCCGGCCACGCGTGCAACAAGCAAACCATCAATGGTGGCGTTGCGAGACGCTCAGACGCTTGCCAAATCGATCGGTGGCGTGGTCGAGGAAGTACTCCGTAGCCCGCAGGACCTCCCTACCGGTAAACGTGTCCCAACGAAATGTCTTGTATCAGGCTGAACTGCCCCACGGATGGGCACAAACCCACGGCCCCGAGCGTGACCTCTGTTCCACCGCGCCTTGATTGTACGTCGCGAACGCGAGGTGCTACTCAGGCTGCGGCCGTGCCCGGGGAGGTGCGGGTACCTCGCGAATGGCGCTGACCACGAGTGGGCCATCCGGCGACTGGTACGGCGCCAGGCTGATTTCCACCGGAATCTCGTGACCGTCCCTGTGTCGAACGTAGACCTCCAGATCGACTCCCATCGGACGGACGTGGGGGGTACGGCCATAGCGGTCCCGTTCAGCAACATGCCGGTCACGAAACCGCTCGGGCATCAGTGACTCCACAGGCTTGCCCAACAACTCATGGCGCGTGTATCCCACCAGCCGCTGGAGCTGGACGTTCAGTTCGACGATCCGCCCTNNATCGGGCAAGGCATCGAGTAACACCGAGTGAGCGAAGCGAGCGGGTTCCATACGATCAGGATCTGCTGGAGGCATGACGTGTCCTAGGGCTTTCTGAACCAAGAGGGCTGCGCTGCAAGCAATATAGCAAGCAATATAGCCGGATACCCCGCCAGAGCCGCTCGGTTCACACGGAGGCCAGCTATCCGGCGGACTCATGTGAGGTCTGGGGTCCTGGGTGTCAGGTGCTGGCCGAGAACTGGCAATCCGGCTCCATCCTAGCACCTATGACCCAACACCGAGCACCCGAAATCCTCCTGAGCCAAGCGCCGCAGGGCAGACCTCAAACCGGCTTCTACCGCCCGCTGGCTGCCGCCGGCATCTTGTTGGGGACTCCTAACACCCGAATCCCGACGGACGAGCCAATGAATAGCAACACCCTCTTCCTCGAACGGATGAGCTGGCCAGAGATCGAGGCAGCACTCCAGGCCGGGATGACCACAGCCGTCGTTCCCTGCGGTGCCGTGGAGCAACACGGGCCCCATCTGCCGCTCTTCGTGGACGCCGAGCATGGAACGAGACTGGGTGAAGAAGTGGCGCGGCGACTGGGCAACGCCCTGGTGGCTCCCACCATTCGCGTGGGATGCTCGGACCACCACCTGGCGTTTCCCGGCACCGTCTCACTCAGAGAAGAAACCTTCCATGCAGTTTGCCAGGACTATTGCACCAGCCTCGCACACCACGGCTTCCGATACATCTGCCTACTACCTTCACACGGCGGCAACTGTAAGCCGCTCGCCAACATGGTGGATGATCTCAATGCTAGCGTGGGTCCTCACTGCCGCGTCGTCGCCTTCACCGACCTCGTGGGCGCGATAGGAGCCTGGAGGAGCACAGTTGCCGAGGAAACTGGACATGGAGAGCGAGTGGGCGGACACGCAGACATCGCCGAGAGTTCTGTGATGCTCTGCCTCCACCCCGATCTGGTTCGTGAAGAAGCTGCTGAAGCAGGCTACCTCACCGAGCTATCGGACGACGTCATCGACCGCATCATCCGTGACGGACTCAAGAGCGTCACACCCAACGGCATACTTGGCGACGCGCGAGGGATGTCCCAGCGGATTGGTGCACGGTGTATCGAGGTGATGGCGGATCTGATGGCGGAGTTCTTCAAGAAAGGCGCATANNAACAACTACGGTTCAGGGCCGCAGTGTGGCGGTTTCAACATAGTCAGCCTGACAGGAGCCATCTGATGAACGAGGACTCTCCATCCCAACGTGAGCAAGGAAGGATCTCCCGCAGGGACTTCGTCAGAGCGGGAGGCGCAGCCCTGGCCGGAGGGGCGGCGCTGGGAGCCAGCGCCACGCCTGCCGCTGCCAGCACCGGAGGTGGACTGTTCCCCACGCCGGCCCCCGGGAACGTGCGCATCCAGCGCTATCGCACCCTGGGCCGCACCGGCTGGCAGGTCTCCGACATCGGCATGGGGACCGTCCCGCTGCGAGAGTCCGCCGTTGTTCGGTACGCATACGACAAGGGAGTCAACTACTTCGACACGGCCGAGGTCTACGGCAATGGAGCCGCCGAGCGCGCCATCGGCGAGGCCCTACAGCACATGGACCGTGGGAAGGTCTTTATCACCACTAAGCTGATCGTGCGCGCCGAAGACACCGAGTCGACGCTGCTGGATCGCTTTCGCCGGAGCCTCGAGCGTCTGCAAACGGACTACGTGGACGCATTCGGCATGCACGCCCCTGTGACAGTCGAATCACTGAGCCACTCGGGTTTCCACGCCGCAATCACCCGCCTGAAGGCAGAGGGGCGGGTGCGGTTCACTGGCCTCTCCTACCACGGCCCCCAGAGTCCCGAGCAGGACAGCGTAACCGACCTGCTGACTGCCGCCGCCGAGGACGGCCGCTTCGACGTGATGCTGTTGGTCTACAACTTNNCTTCCTGAACCACGAGGAGGCCGACCGGATTCTGGCAACCTGCAAGGCCAACAACGTGGGGACCACGGCGATGAAGACTGCGCCGGGGATTCTCCGTTGGGAGCCGTTCGATCCCGATAACCTCACCGAACAGCAGGAGCAGTACGTAGAGCGCTTCACTCGCCGGGGAGCCCGCCGGGAGACGGCCCTGCGGCGGCTGGAAATCCGGGCGCAGCGGCAGAAGGACCTGTACGACCGCACCCGCCCCTTCGCCGAGCGGTACGGGGTGCAGACCGAAGAGCAGCTCCGGCTCGGCAGCATCCACTGGGTTATCCAGAATCCTGACATGCACTCCGCGTGCGTGGCGTTCACCGATTTCGACCTGGTGGACAAGGTTGTCTCGCTTTCGGGCACCGAGCTCAGCCCAGCTGAAGAGCAAGTACTGAGGGAATGCGAACTGGCCCTGAACGATCAGTACTGCCGTCACGGCTGCACCCAATGCGCGGAGGACTGTCCTCACTCCGTGCCGGTGAGCACCATCATGCGATATGCCTACTATTACGAGGGGCAGGGACGCGAGAAGTACGCCATGATGCAGTACGCGGGCCTTGAGGGCGCGAACGCCTCTGCCTGCAGCGACTGCACGGCTCCCTGCACCGGCGCATGCCCGTACGGAATCGACATAGCGCCCCAGATGCTCCAGGCGCACGCCCTGCTCACGCTGGCGTAAAGCATGGCATCCGGAAGGAGATTGAACCGGCGACAACGCGCCGCCGCCCGGATCGAGGTGAGCAAGGTGGGCGTGTACGGAATGCGGCGTATGCCGTCCCTTACGGTCCTGATCCTGTCAGCTTCGTTCGTTTGCTGCTCCGGACGGGAAGCCGACTTCCCGGAAGTCGACGGCTGGACGCGGGCCGGTGAGGTGCAGGTATATGACGCCGAGAACCTCTGGGAGTACATCGATGGCGCCGCCGAGCTGTTCGTTGAGTACGACGTGCAGACCTGCATGACCGGCGATCTTGCCTCAGGGAGCTTGGTGGTGACGGTCGATCTCTACGACATGGGCACTCCGCTGAACGCCTTCGGGATTTTCGCCCGGGAGCGTTCGCAGAAGGGTGTGCCGCTGCCGGAGGCGACCGAGGCGGTGGTCTCCCCGCCGTACCAGGCTCTGCTGCTGAAAGGCAGCACGTACGTCAAGGTGAACGCGGTCCAGGGTGCGCTCACCGCCACGAGCGGACGCGCGTTCCTTGAGTCGATCGCTCGGACACTGCCCGGCCGTCCGGGCTATCC
>JABAOC010002992.1_pt4 | contig 18214 bp, 14 predicted proteins | sample 7062161 | NCBI WGS metagenome assembly JABAOC01 (sample SAMN14538625, study PRJNA623070) | marine sediment metagenome | biome: marine biome [ENVO:00000428]; feature: marine pelagic biome [ENVO:01000023]; material: deep marine sediment [ENVO:00002113] | place: India: Gulf of Khambhat ... | reverse complement strand
CTTTTTTTCCATAGTAGAAACTTACAAGTCTGGATTTATCCTCAGGCAATTTAATCTGCCATACAGGCTTGGAGATGACCTTAGCTCCTCTATCTTGGGCCCAGCTCAAAAGAAAATCATCAAAACTTATTATTTCTGGAAAGGCTGAATACCTAGGTCCATTTCCTCTAAAAACAGTTGCTATGGTGTTTTTCTCATTTTCTGCAGAGGAAAGGAGGAGGCTATCGCTGTCCACATGGAGGCAGTATCCTCCGACTCTATTGATTATCCTTTTTTCAGGGAGAAATATGCCTTCTTCTTTCATTTTTTGATTCAGACTTTCGGCTATAACTCCTGCGCAGAGATTACAGCCTCTGGGGCCCCGTTGTAAAAAATCTTTGCCGTCAAAGATGGTAACGGATACATCAATCCCTTTTTGTGTGGACCATTTTTTTGCGAAATGAGCAAAGAAAGAGCCTGCAGGACCCCCGCCGATTACGGCAATTTTGGAGCCGTCTCTAAGGACAAGATCCTTTATCATAAGTCCCATTATACTACTTTTATTATTTTAACGATAGATATAATAAATTAATATAACTTAGCAAGTATTTTTAGCTCGTGTATTCAGGAAAAATCGGCGAAAACGTAAGAAGGTAAAAACAAAAGAGACTTAATGAAGTGATTCTTAACAGAATTTAAAATATCTATTGAGTATGGATTTTCGCCCCTTCCTCCAGTTGCTTTTCATCTATAGTATAAAGCGCATCGAGCATGGCTATTTGAAAACTACCAGGGGCTTGGACTTTTGCTGCTGCTTTCTCGCCCACAAGGCCGAAGTAGGCGAGTGCTGTGGTTGTGGCTGTTACAGAGTCTGGATCCACTGCTAAGAAGGCTCCAATAATGACCGTTGCCGTGCAGCCCGTGCCTGTACAGTAGCCCATCAGGTCATGGCCGTTAGAGACACGGTAGATACGATCTCCGTCCGTGATTAGATCTACTTTCCCTGTGATGGCCAGAGTAGTTTTCAGTTCGTTAGAGAGGGTAAGAGCCGCATCGGCCGCTTGATCCACAGAGTGGATGGAGTCAACACCCTTTGTTTTGGAGCCTTCTTGGGCCAGGGAAAGAACTTCAGAAGCATTCCCTCGAACCACTTTTATCGAGACTTCGTCTATAATGCGCTTGGCGGAGTCAGTTCGTAGTTTCGTGGCCCCTGAACCCACTGGATCTAGAATAACCGGAATATTCAGTTCATTGGCGCGTCTGCCTGCCTTGAGCATTGAATCAACCCAGTAAGGAGTGAGAGTTCCGATGTTAAGTACGAGTGCACCGGCAAAGGAAACCATCTCCTCGACTTCTTCTGACGCATGGGCCATCACAGGTGAGGCACCGCAGGCAAGCAAGGCGTTCGCAGTGTAATTCATGACCACAAAGTTTGTAATGTTATGAATCAGAGGCTTCTTGTCTCGGAGTTTCTTCAGATTTTCTCCTGCTTTTTGGGCAAGATTCTTGTCAAACATTCTCTCCTCCTCGGGCGAAGTGATCCCACCCTGCTGGGGTGATGTGCTGACGAGTTCCATCCTGCAGTATCAATTTGATATCCCCGGCTGAATCAGTAATTTGGCCGACTTCGGCGACAGGTATATCACTGACTGAAGCAACAGCCGATCGGATCTGAGATACGTTTTTTGGAGCACCTGTGATAATCAATTCGTAATCGTCGCTATCCTCTAAGAACAATTCGTAAGGATCTAGCTTTAGCTCAAGAGCTGCTTGACGAAGATCCTCGCTCAGCGGAAGTTTTTCCTTAATCAGTTCAGCCCCCACACCGCTGTCCTGACAGATATGTCCCAGGTCACTCAGGAATCCGTCACTGGTATCGATCATCGCTGTCGCAAACCCTGACCGAGCAATCGCCTGTCCTTCCCGTGCGCGGTGTGAGGGAGTGTTGTAGGTGCGGACCAGCGGATGCTCTCCTAGATCCTTTCTTGACTCAGAAGACAACAGAAATTTAAGCCCTGCCGCGGCTTGTCCAGGATATCCTGTGACCAGAATAGTATCGCCTACTTTAGCAGTGGAACGGAGCATGAGTCTGCCTTGCTCTACTTCGCCAAGCAAGGTGATGTCAATGAAAATGGCATCCCTGATCTTGGTGATGTTGCCACCGATAATTGAAGCCTCAAATGGTTTTAGTTCTAACAGGAATCCGCGGTACATATTTTCTACATCTGCGACAGCCATTTCTGTTTTTAGCCCCAAGGACACTAGGGCGTATAGAGGTTGACCGCCCATAGCACCAATGTCACTTATGTTAACAGCCATCGCCCTGCGTCCTAAATCTAACGGAGTGATTCGCTCTGATAGGAAATGTTGACCATCTACGAGGCAATCACAGGTGACCAATAGTTCATGGTCAGGACGAGGTCGTACAGATGCAGTATCATCCCCGATTCCCAGCGTCACCCCTGGTGCTTTAACTCCCTCTTTTTTGAGGAGTTTTTGAATTCTGTGAATTAATCCGAATTCTCCGATATCTGCCAGAGTCTTAGGCATTATTCTCTATTTTTGTTCCTCCTTGGAGAGCTTGGTGGAGTGCCCTGGTCGCTTGCTCGGGGTATTCTTGACAGCAAACAGCAGAGATTACAGCGATTCCCCGTGCACCGGCCCGCATCACTTCAGCTACATTATCTACACTGATGCCACCGATAGCAATAATAGGCAGAGGGATAGCTTCGACCGCCTTTTTCAGTAGCTCAATCCCACTGGCTGGACCTGCATCTGCTTTGGACGAGGTCGGATAAACAGGACCAAATCCGATGTAGTCTGCCCCGTCTGTGCGGCATTTCTTGGCTTCTTCAAGGGTTGCCGCCGAACCGCCGATGATCCGACTTTTTCCCATCAGTTTGCGAGCCAGAGGGATGGGGAAATCATCCTGTCCCAAATGAATTCCGTCTGCCTCCGCAGCAATGGCAACATCTACACGGTCGTTAACAATTAGCATTACACCAGACCATGAGCACAATTTTTTTAACTTTCGGACAATCTCGATCATCTCTCGTGTTGCCCCAGCCTTCTGACGGAACTGGATGGTATCGGCGCCTCCTCTTATTGCCATTCTGGCCAGTTCCAGATGGGAGAAACGGGATTGTAGTACCGTATCTGTGAGCACATGCAGTCGACCAATTTTTTTCTTCACTTGTTTTTTGGATTGTAGTCCTAGCTTGAAAGTAGTATTCCCACAGAATGCCTGAGCATCCCTGAAGGAATATTATAATTACGGAATGGTATCAAGTATCAAAAATATCTAATAAATAACTACTGCTTTTCAGGGACCGGATGTTTTATTTTTTCCCAGGATGCCTCAAAATCAAAGGATTGTCCATGAGCGTTCTCATGACACGTCAGGCACCATTCTTTTTTTTCTTCTGGAGTATCATAGACAGTAAGTCCATTCTTCACAGATTCTTCCCTACTTTTCATGATTTTCAGCTTTTTATAAGCGCTCCCTGGCCCGTGGCAGACTTCACATGTGACTCCCTCTTCTTTAAATTCAGGAGCTTTTTCAAAAAGAGGAGCATGACACTTGAGACAATCTGGACTTTCGACCGGGTTTTCAACTCCCATTTCCTTGGCCTTGGCGGGAGCCTCAGGAGAACTTAAAGCGGCAAAAGATTTGGAGTGCTTTTTTTCTTCCCAGAGAGGGAACTGCCTTCCTTGTTTTTCTGTTTTATGGCAGATTTTGCATTTTCCAGCACCCACATAAGTAAACTCTTGGCTAAAAAGGCTGATAATAAATAATAAAGGAATGCCAATAACTAAGATTAAAATGGTTTTTTTCATCGTGTTCTCCTTTGTAATTTTCAAAGAAATCTTAATAGATAATCCTTTCATTGTCAATGTTTTATGCTCGTCATAGACAACCTTTTTTGATATTTTCATAGCTCTTTTCCACGGTTGACATCATGGAGGATTAACTTTATGATGTTGATTAAATTTGAGATATAAGTTTGGGAAAAAAATAATTTTCACATTGAGAAGAATTCGCCACCCTTAAAAGACATTCAAGGATAAGAAAGTTTTTACATATTTTATTCATAAAAATGTAAATATATTATGAAAGGCTGCTTATTTAGTTTGGCAGGCAAGTGGAGTAAAGATGAGTAATCCTAAAGCAAAGATTTTAATTATCGACGATGATCCTGATTTTTTGAAACTAACGTCACTAATATTAAAATCAGGGTCTTACAGTGTTGTGACAGCTGATAATCCTAAAGAAGGCAAAGAGATGCTCTTCATAGAGAAACCGGATTTAATTCTTCTAGATATCATGATGGATAGTATATTTGATGGATTTTCTTTGTGTCATGATATTAAAACTTCCAAAGAATACGAAGAATTAAGAGATACGCCGATTATTTTTGTCTCTGCTGTGAAAGAAAAGACGGGTTCCAGATATACTTTTGATGCAAGTGAACAAGGACTCGTAGGACCGGATGACTATCTTGACAAGCCCGTTCAACCCGATGACCTATTGGCTCGGATCGAAAAACTTTTAATAAAGAAATAATCTGATACATGTTGAATGCCTAAAATTATGAGTTATATTAATTATCAGTTTTGAATCATAGCTTAAAGCAAGCTGCCAGTGACAAGTCATTATTTACAGGCCTTTTCAAATTCATTAATAAAATCAGAAAACATAAATATATAAAAAGTAGTAACTCTGGGCAGATTAAATAATTTAGAGGATAGCTTAGGAGAAAATCATTATGTTGGGTAGAGGCCTGGCCATAAAATTAATTTTTTATATAGGCATTATTCTGATCCTGACAATAGGAATTTTTGCTTACATGAACATAAATCTTCAAAGAAAACATCTTATTGGAGAAATGCAACAAGACGCCGTCCGACTCAGCCAAACCATCGAAAGAAGCATAAAATATGATATGTTGACTGCCCGGAATGATTATATTCAGAAGACATTGGTGGATATAGGAAAACAAGAGGGCATCGAACAGATAAGGATATTTGATAAAAAAGGTAAGATTATAGCTGCAGATTCCATGGAGGAAGTCGGCATGCTCATCGATAGAGATGCGGAGGCGTGTTACACATGTCATAAGGATAGGGAACCTTTAGAAAGAATATCTACCCCGGACAGGACCAGAGTTTTTAGGCTGGAAGAAGGCTATAGAGTACTTGGGGTGATCAATCCCATCTATAATGAGCCTGACTGTTATAATAGTGAGTGCCATTTTCATCCTAAGGATCAAAATGTTCTGGGTGTTATGGATATCTTGATATCTCTGGCTCGCCTTGACGAGCAGATAGGAATAGGAAGAAAACAAATTTTAATATATTTTTTGCTTACATTCCTGTTTATTTCGGGGGGAAGCATCCTTTTTATAATTTTATTCGTGAATACTCCCATTCAAAAATTAATTGAAGGAACGAGAAAAATAGCAGAGGGAGATCTCAATTATCGAATCGGAAGCTACCGAGCCGACGAGATAGGAAAACTGGGCAAATCTTTTGATGAGATGACAGCCGAATTAATGAAATCCCGCGAGGAAATTGATCGATGGAATTTGAAATTAAAAGAAGAAGTAAGAAATGCAACAGAAAGGCTGAAAAAGACAAATGAAGAGTTAAACAAAGCAAACGAGCAATTGCGAGGACTGGATAATATGAAATCAGATTTCATGAGAAGGATGGAACATGGGTCACGTTCTCATCTTGCAGTCATCCAGAGTTGCTTGAGTCTAATTCTTAGGCAGCATTATTCTGAGCTTGGTGAAGAACAAATTGATCTAATTAAGACAGCTAAAAGGAGGAGTTCTACATTATTGGAACTGCTTGATGATATTTTGATACTTTCCTACCGCAAATCTGCTAAAGACGTCTATAGTATGGAACCTGTCCAATTGTCAGAGATTATACAAAAGATCGTTGATGATGTGCAAGCTCAAGCCCAAAAGAAAAATATCATGATAAATGTCCAGATTCCTGTGGATTTTCCTCATGTTTTGGCTGATCGAAAGGCCCTGAATGAAGTATTCTCCAATTTGCTGAGCAATGCAGTTAAATACACAGAAGAGCGCGGTACGATCAACGTAGCCGCGAATCAAAAAAAAGGTTCTGTCGAAATAGAGGTCTCAGATACAGGCATAGGCATTGACTCAGAAAACTTGTCTAAGATTCTTGATGAATTCTATCGCGCTCCAAATGCTAAATCCTGCAAAGTAGAGGGTACTGGTCTCGGATTGGCGATTGTGAAAGAGATAGTTGAAGCTCATGGTGGGGAGCTTAAAGTTAAGAGTGAACTGGGAAAAGGGAGCGCGTTTACAGTATCATTCCCAAAAAAGAGCAGCGAAGATAAATAAATATATAGGCAGCTTTTATGAATAATTTAGGTTAATTAAAGGAGGGACTATTCCCTTTGACTCGATTGATCCGCCTTCATTCTATTTTCGAGAATATTTTCATACTCCAGAGGATGAAGGGTACGGAGTTCTTTTCCTGTGATTTTTCCGGTAAGCCAGATCTTGCTCATAGGAAAGGATTCAGGATTAAAGTGAACATTATACATATGCCAGATGATGACGGCCAAAAAGGCGAGAATAGCTTCGTATCCGTGGACGATGATAAAGATATTGTGTACCCATAAGGGAAAAATTGAGAGAGAAAGCTCAACATTCCACATAAAAAAACCACTGATAATCATAACCACAGACCCCCAGCCTACAGCCCAGTATTCAAATTTTTCGATGAAGTTATAGCGTCCATACTTTGGAGGATTCTCAAAGAGCCAATGGGGATGAGATGTGAAGAATTTCTTAAGGATTCCTTGTCTACAGAGAAAACGGGTTAATCCTGTATGGTGCCAAAAAATTTCAAAGGCATCTTTGAAATCTTTGAATCTTGGAATCATTTCCTTCAAGTTATTTCTTCCGCGCGAGGTAAAAACTGTGTATAGAGTATGCCATATAAGGTTGAGGATCATTGCTACAGCTGCAATACGATGCAGAATTCCTCTAACATAAAAGCTTCTGTGGGGTGAAAAGATCCATTTCAGGAACTTAATTTCAGAAAATATCAGGGGAAGGCCAGTGACAATAAGGACGAAGAAAGTAATGATGAGAATAAAATGCTGAATTCGCTCAGCCAGATTCATCCTCATAAAAATTTCATCATCCCGGATAAGAAGGTTCTCTTTAGATACGGCGCTCATATTATTCTTAAGACTTTTTTCTTCTGAATTCATTTTCTTATCATTCTGAGAATCACTCTATGGAATATATCTGCTGCAATAAAAATAATAAATACGAAGACAATCACAGAGATCAAAACGATATAGAAAATTTTAACGAAATAGGCCCATTTATTGCTTGTTTTTTCGGAAGTTACGTGAGTTTTCCCTTTAGCAAAATTTTTTCCTGCTCCAGGATGGCAAGTCCCGCACGTTCCTGGCAAATTGTCAGGATGGACGGAGGATTTTGGGTCAGAAGGAGGACGGATATCATGAAAACCGTGGCAGCTGGCACAGTTGGCCACTCTTGCTTCTCCAAATTTAGAGGCTGTTCCATGAATGGAACCGGAATAAGTTTTCAATCGTGATGTAAGGAAACCGTACTGACGAGATAGAGCTTCATAGTCATGGCAGCGGGAACAGACTTCTGCCACTTTTGTCGCATACACGCTGGAAGTTAAATCTTGAGGTGAGGTAATATCATGCTCTCTGTGGCAGTCTGTGCAGACGGGCACATCTTTGCTTCCTTTGGCATAGTCTTTTCCGTGAACTCCTTCAAGGTAATCTTGTTCGATGCCCACGTGACAGGTTCCGCACGTTCGAATAATGTTGCTTCTTGAGACGCGAGAAAGAGAATCATGGACTGCCTTAATATCATGAACTCCGTGACAATTGCTGCAGTTAGAAGAAGTGGTTAAACCAGCTTTTTCTAATCCCTCAAAATGGATGCTTTTTTCATACTGTTTGATAAACTCAGCTCCTCTTTCAGTCTTGACTTTTTCCAGATGACATTGTTCGCAGGTACGGGGAAGGTTAAGAGGGAAAACTCGAGAATTATAGTCATCTTTATTTCTTATGTCATGTTTGCCGTGACAGTCTTTACAGCTCACAGTTAAATAATCTTTTTTAATAGTTGCCTCGCTGTGGATGCTCTGCTTGAATTCTTCTGCTGCTTTATCATGGCATTCCCCACAACTGACAGTTTTTAGTTTTTCTGCGTGGGGAAAGTCTTCAAATCCTTGTAAGTCTGAATGGCAACCGACGCAAGAAATTCCTGATTCTCCATGCACTGAAGTTAAGAATTTATCATATTCGATAAAAAGAGATTTGCCTTGCTCAGTCTTTAGATCAGGATCCTCATGACAGACCATACAATCTTCATCAGTCTCAGAGAAAATTGGAAGACATACAAGCATGAAAAAAATTGCCAAAGTTGAGAATTTTTTCATGTTTATATTCTTCCTTTAGATTATGTACTCGTCCTTTGTCCAATTCATGTTATGCTCTATCATCGTCGGACACTTATAAAAAATCTATTTATAGCCAAAGAGCACGCTGTAAATAATCAATAGAATTAAGGTTATCCCGATAATAAGAAACGAATATCCAAAAATTCGCAGGGTGAGCAGTTTTTTTGGAGAGATTTCCTTCAATAGGACTGATTTTTTCAGTTCACCAGAATCTTTAAGATATTTGTATTCTTCAGGACGGTCCTTCTTGTATTCGTCCAGTAGTACTGTTCCAGTAAAGATGACCGGGTCCAACGGGAAAGATTCGGGCCGAAGGTGGGTATTGAAGAAATGAATAGTGAAGATGAATCCTACAGCTAGCAGAGCTTCATCGCTGTGGACGATCATTGCCACATTGATGAGCCAACCGGGTAAGATCTTAGTGAAGAGTTCTGGAAACCAGAGGATCAAGCCGGATATTCCGATGACGCTAATTCCCCAGAAAACAGCCATATAATCAAATTTTTCCCAGTAGGTCCAGCGGCCATATTGAGGACGGGGACCTAAGCCAAGAAACCACTTTATAGAGCCAATAAAATCTCGTGCATCTTTTTTGTTAAACCAGAGCGAACGCTTGCCGAAGACCACCTGCTTCCAAGCCGTCCTGGTTTTCATTTTTGTTTTGATCATAGAAAACAAATGGGTGAAAAAGTATCCAAAGGTAATGATAGCTGATATACGATGAATACGCCCAGCGATTTCCACCCCTCCTAGCAGATCTGCAAGGAATTTCGCCCAGGGCATGCTGGCAAATTTGAGCATCATTCCCGTTAGGGCCAGTCCCACAAAACTGAGGATTACAAAAATGTGGGTGATCCGCTGCTCTGTAGTGAAACGCTGGATGTAATATTTTTTATGGATCATTCGGTGTTTTCTTTTCTCTTTTAGATATTTGAAAGACCGTGGCATCCATAATAAAGTATGCAAGCCAAAAAAGCTGAAGACAGCGATTAGTAGCGAAGTCATCGCCCAGAACGTGAAATAAAGGATAGGATATTTTTGTTTATCATGATGGGTTGCATGGGTCAGGTAGCCGGTGAATCGGCGATTGGCATCAGGATGACATTTCTGGCAGGTTTGAACAACTTTCTTGAATCCTACGTGGGAATCTGGGTTATCGACTTTCTTGATGTCATGTGCTCCATGGCAGTCAGAGCACTTGGCTGCCTTTAAATAGCCGAGAGTATAAGCTTTGCCGTGAAGTGTTTCTGTGTATGTTTCTGAGAGGTCTGCATGGCAGGAGCCGCATTGGTGCGTGACTTCAGCCATGAATTGGTCCTGTTCAATCTGTTTGATTTGATGAGCAGAATGGCAGTCTTCACAATTTGGCAGTTTTTCGGTTGTTTTGGATTCGGAAGGGCTGTGAATGCTGTTAACAAATTCTTTATAGATTCCCTTATGGCAGGTGGCGCAGGTTGCCGGAAGATTTCTGGGGTGAATGGATGACTCGGCGACTTCGTTGTTCAAGATGTAGTGAATGCTGTGGCAATCCGTGCAGACAGCACTGGGCAGCAAGCCCTTCTTGATCAATCCCTGTCCATGCACACTGCTTGAATAATCCACCAGAACGTTTCTCTGCTCGATTCTGATGCTTTCCGGAGGAGCCAGGTTACGGTGACAATCTCCACACAACTGGGGGATATTTGATCGATAAGTTTTATCCCTTTCATCTCGGTGAGATAAGACCGTGTGCTTTCCATGACAATCCGTACAGTAGGGAGAATCGGGATGCTTCTGGATATAAGCTTCTCCGTGTGAACTCTCAAAGTAATCTTCTGCTATCTGAGCATGGCAATTTGAGCAGTCAACACGGCCCGCAGTTTCGCAGGGCCTATGCCTTTGAGGATCGATATCCGTATGACACTTCACACAAGGAATATTCCTGTGCATGGAGTTCTGAATATCTTCTTTGCGGACAGTCATAGAAATCTGCTGGGCTCCGACCGTTATATAGATATCTTCCTTTCCGTGGCACAGGAGGCACTCACGGTCAGAGGTGCGAAGCACTAGGCTTGTTCTTCTTAAAGTATGAGGCCGGTGGCNNCAGAGTTCTCCCTTGATGATTTTCACATGGACTTCTTCGATTCGGGCATGACATTTGGTGCAGGTTCTGGCGATGTTCCGGGCGGATATTGTCGATCGTCCGTTCGTGTGCGGAAGAACCAGGTGGTTGCCGTGGCAGTCATTGCATGTTGCCGTTACTGTTAATCCTTGCTTGAACAATCCCTCACCATGAATACTCTGGGAATAATTGGATAAGATGTCCTTTTCTGGGATGTTATAAATCCGGGCCACGGGCGCCCCTTCCCTGTGACATTTTCCACAGAGAACTGGAATGTTCATCTTATAAGTTCGGGACTTAACATCGCTTGTAGGCAAAATATAATGCTCACCGTGACATTCATTACAAGTAGGAGCATAGGGAGCCCCGCGTTTCAAAGCTCTACCATGAATTCCGGCCGAAAATTCCTCATCGGCTTTATCATGACAAATCCCGCAGTTCACTAACTCGAGTCTCTCGGGGTGAGGGAACTCTTCCACATCTGCATCTAGATGGCAAGAAGTGCAATCTAAGTCCTTGTGGACTGAACCTGAAAATTTCTTAAAGTCCACATAAAGAGAGATGGTACGGCCTCGCCGCTCAGTGGTTAACTCGGGATCGTCATGGCAAATTGCACAGTCCTCGTTTGTAGTGGCAGCTAAGAAGGAGGCAAGAATTATACTATGGAGAAAAACAAAGTGCGAAATTTTCCGAAACTTCATTTGTAATTATAAATTATATTTCAACTTTAATTTTCTGTTTAACTCCTAAACCCGAGCTAACAGCTTGATCTTATAAAGATATTTCTCCAGCCCTAAACTGCGCTAAGATTCTTTATGCCGGCAAATTTACTAGAGCATAAGTGAAAATTTTAAGGGGATTCATGTTTAGTTCTCTTTGTGATTTGTTTTATTTTAAGATAAAGAGCAATGGACAAGAGAAAGATGAAACAAGTGGCAATTATTAGACCTGTCTTTCTGAACTTGGCTTCTCTTAAAGCAGCCTCTCCTGCCTTTGTCACCTCAGCGACCACATTCTTTCCTTCTTCGATTTTTTCTTCAATCTCCATGAGAGAAAAGCTGTGAGTTAAGTTTCGAACCATGACTAGCATAGTATTTGCTTCTGTCAGCCTGAATTTAGGCTCGCTTACTTCCACTCCTTGTCTGTCTGCCCGCTCCAATAGATTATCGGCAATTTGGATTTTTTGGATGAATTCATCAAGTTTTTCCTTGATGCGTGACGCTATCTGGTAGGGCTTAGAATCAGACTCATGACATTGGATACAGACAGCCTTCTCCCCTGTGCCGAGCATTTCATCTGAAGGAGGGAGAATTTTGTGGTTCCCGTGGCAGACTTCACACTCGGATAGCCCCATTTCATCAAAAGCCTTTTTATGAGGACTTTGCGAGAATAGTTCTCCTGCGCTTGGATGACATTGCCGGCAAACAAAGGCAATTGAAGTTACTTCTGGAGGAGTAGCGCCATGGTTGCCATGGCAATCATTACAAACAGGGGCAGAAAGGTCCTTTTTTTCAAAAAGAGCATAGGCATGGACACTTTCTTTATAATCATCCCACTGTTTTGTGGGGATTCTATAGTCTTTCATATAATTTTTATCAGCGTGACAGCGACTGCAAGTCTCAGGTATATTCCAGGAGAAAGTCCATGATTTGGGGTGAGTAGCAGCCTGGATTCCATGAGCAGCATGGCAGTCAGTGCACAGAGCAACTTTTGTATCTCCTTTTTTTAAGAGCTGGCCGTGCTCGCTTGTCCAGTACATGTCTAACTGGTCAACTCTTCTGCTGGGATTGAAGCGCCTCATATAGCTGGAATCTGAATGACAGGAAGCACAGAATTCTGGAATGTCTAGTCTTTGAGGAGATCCCTTAAAGGTATTATCCTTGGCCAAATCAATATCTTCTTCTAAAGGATTACCACCATGGCAGTCTGCACAGCTCAACCCGAATTGTTGATGAATATCCATCTTAAAAGTTTCCACGGGTGCCAGGAGTTCATCTTCCAGTTCTCGGTGACATTCGATACAGTAGTTTTGTTGGGCATACAGGGAAAGATTGAAAAGAGATATTGCCAGGACAAGAATACTCAACAGGTGAATTATTTTCCCTAATTTCTTCACTTTCATTTCTTATAAACCTGGCATAAGATATGTCAAGGCAGTCATAACTATGATATAAAGCAATACGATCCAGCCTATAAAGGAAAAAACGGGACTCCTCCTTCCCTTAGCTGCATTTCGATCCAGGAAAGGAACGAGCATTAAGAGGATTCCTGCTATCATAAAGCCAAAAATTGCTAAAACTTCTCCTTCAATGGAAAAAATATGAGAAGGGACAATTTTTAGAGTTGTAAACATAAAAGTAAAATACCATTCGGGCTTTATGCCAATAGGAGTTGCAGCAAAAGGATCTGCTTTCTGGCCGATCTCCCAAGGGAAAAAAACGCAGAGCACACCGATTAGAGCCAGAATGATCATCCAGCCCAGGGAGTCCTTGAGGATGAAATTTGGGAAAAAGGGAACTTCTTTGACTTCGCTTTCAGGTATACCAATGGGCTTGCTCATTCCAAGTATCTGGACCAAGAGAACATGAATTCCAAGAATTATCACTGTCAGCAAAGGCAGAATGCCTATATGCAGCCAGAAAAACCGGGAAATAGTAGCCCCCGAGACTTCAGGCCCTCCCAAGATGAAAGCCTTAATGTGCTTTCCAATCAAAGGAATAGTCCCGGCAATATCTGTTCCCACCTGGGTGGCGAAAAACGAGAGCTCGTTCCAAGGAAGAAGATATCCACTGAAGCCAAAGGCAAGAAAAATCAGAAGAAGGAAAAAACCAGTTATCCAGGTTAATTCTCGTGGCGGTCTGTAGGCTTTGAGAAAGAAAGCACTAAACATATGAATGAAAATAGCGCCGATGAGAATATTTGCAGACCAGCTGTGAACTGAACGTATAAGCCAGCCGAATTTAACTTGGCTCATGATGTATTGAATACTCTCATGGGCAGAGTCGACAGAAGGCGTGTAGTAGAGCAGGAGCAATATTCCAGTCAAGACCTGAAGAACAAACAGAAAAAGGCAGATACCACCAAAATAATACCAGAAAGAATGTTTATGTTCGGGAACCTTCTTTTTCTTGGCAAACTGAATGAGTCCAGAGAGCATAAAGCGGGAGTCAAGATAAGAATAAACACTTTGAAGAAGGTTTTTCATCTCAGCCTTTTTTTGAAACGATGATATCCTCTCCTGAGATTTCCACGTTATAAGATTCCAGAGGAGTAGGAGGAGGGCCAGAGACAACATTCCCGCTTAAATCAAATCTTCCGTTATGGCAGGGACAAAGAATGGTCCCTGTATCACTTTCGTAGATGACAGTGCAGGTGAGGTGCGTGCATATAGCAGAGAAAGCCCTTAGCTCTCCGTCTGGAGTGTTTATCAGGATGCCAGGGGAGGTTCCGAATTTAAAGATTTTAGAGGTGCTTGGTGCTAGTTCTCCTAATTTTGCTGCTGTAATTTTTCTTACGACAGCCTCAGTTTGCTTTGTCGGCAAGATGTAGCGAATGATTGGATAAAGAAAGGCAATAATCGTGCCGGCTAGACTTCCTCCCAAAAAAAAGTCTATGAATTTTCTCCTATTCATTACCTGAATTTTTTCCTAATGATTGTAAGTTATTTTTAAAATTTGTCAACATCTCTTCTATGATCAAGTAGTTATGGATCCCAGAACTCCCGTCAAACTCGATATTCTTAATAGATTTTTCAATTTCTAAGAGTAGAGCTTTTTCTCCTTTTGGCAAGCTAAGCTTTTTCTTCTCCGCCAAGGAAGTCTTCAAGGAGCGGATAAGGTTTTTTACTGAATTCTGCCACTCTGAGAAAATCTCACTATATTCTTCTTCATGGCAATCGACGCATTTATTCTTGTCAGAGCGGTAGATTTTATCTTGAGAGTCTAGGTGACAACCTGTGCATTCTATTTCAGCTTCAAACATTATATCCTCTGGAATGTTATGGCCGTCTAACTGGCCCCCTTCATAAAACGTTGTTTGTAATTTATGACAAACAGTGCAATCCTTTTCTATGTCTCTGTGGTGGCAGACGGCACAGCCATGTTTGGAGGCGATAAATTCTCCATGTTTTCTGACGTTGGAATGGCAGGTACTGCACTGTATTTTCTGCTCTATTAAATGCTTCTTATGGGGAAAATCAAGGCCAAATATTTGCGTATTAATTTCTTCAATCCCGGAGTGACAGTTAGAACATTGTGTTGGGATTTCTCTGGCTACTCCCAGGAAACTTTCGGGTTTATAGGAAGAACCTATGACTCTTAGAGCCTCTACTACTAAGTTGAAAGAGGCAGTGAGGAGCTCCTGAGAGTATTCAACATTGTGAACACCCTTTCCTCTTTCGACAATGTCTATATTAAAGGTGGCTTCCTCAAGGAGTTTCTTAGCTTTTTCCTTCCTGGCGCTTTTGGTGATTTTCAGCTCCTCGTCGGCTTTTTTGTAGATGGCCCTGATATTACTCAATTTTTTTTCTGTAGATATTTCCCATTCCCTCATGATTCTAGCAAAACCCTTTCCGTGGCAGGATTCACAGGCAGCAGCTTTGGAGATAAGCGTTTCGCTTTTAATCACCTTGCCCCCAGTTTCTTCGTGGAAAATATGACAGCCTTTGCAGCTCAATCCCTTCTCTAACATGATATTTGGCATTCGATGGGAAATTCCCTTACCTCCTTCTCCAAGGAAAAGGATTTTTTGCACTTTATGGTAGTCTGTATGGCATGTTCTGCAATCTGATATGGCCTCAATATCTTTGACAATCTTGTGCTGAATATCCAAGTGACATTGGTTACATTCTATTTTATTGGAGAAAATATGCTCATAATGAATTAGGTCGGTATCATCGTACTTATTAAGCCTGTCTATTTCCCAGTGGCACTTATAACAGTTTTCTCGGGGGACAATTCCGTCTCCGATAATTGTGGTGCTGTGGCATTTATCGCATTCAAAACCGTTAGCAAACACAGGAGAGTGATTGAATCTTGAAGTCTTTTCTGAAATCAAATTTTCTTTGTGATGGCAGTGGTAACAGCCGCTTATTTTGGGGTAATGTTCACTTTCTTTGAAGTGGCAGATAAAACAGGTGCTTTCAGTAACTGTAATGTGTTCACCCTGAACAATCTGGGAATGGCAGCTCGTGCAGCGGAGTTGCTTTCCTCTTTTCAAATCTGTAAAGTGAATTTTGTGATCAAAGGCAACTTTTTTAAATTTCACCAGGCCTTCTAAGAGTCTTTTTTCGTGGCAACCCTTCCGAAGACAGCTTTCATCAGGAATTTCAGCCCACGGTTTTGATTTCAGGTAGAGCTTAGTCCAGTAGCGGCCAACCTGCAGGATTCCTTCTATCTTGGCCCTGATTTTTGATTTAGGCCCGGGTAGATAATGGCAGGTGGCGCACTCGATGTGAGAGTGAGAGGAAGTCTTCCAGCTTTGGTAAAAGGTTTTCATGTAGTGGCAGGATGCGCAAAAATGGGAATGAGAAGTATATTCGATTGTTCCTATAAAGAGAACGAGCATAAGTCCTCCGACCGAGAATAGGATCATTCTCTTTTTCTTTTTTTTCTTCATACCTGCTATCTTCCGCAAGAAGGAAAATTTAATTCTTAATTTTTTCATCTCGACAAACCGTAATCCTACATTGTTTTATGATGCATTCTTTGTGCCAAGTACTAAAAACGTCTCTCATATTTACCTTACAGAAAATAAAAAAGTTAGGCAACATGAATATTAAAATAAATAGATTAGAGTCTTCTGCTGGGTGAATTCACCCTTGGCTGGGTCATATCACCCATTTATTCATAAAAGAATGTTGAGCTCAACCACAAGTTTTAGCTTTTTCTTAAAATTCTTCAGCTATTTCGTTCTTTAATCGCATCCATATTTTTCAGAAAATGATTATAGCTTACATAAACCTTGGAGAAGGCCCGAGGTTTTAGGTTTTATTCTGGAATAGATAGGTAAAAATCCAGATGATAGCTTATTTTTTTAATCAATAGAATGCAGTTTTTCCTCCAACAAAATATTCAGTTAACTTAACAGTATAATTAGTAACCGTTAGTTAATAAAAGGTCTTTGATTTGGCACATATTTTGCTATGTTTTATTGAGGCGTCTTTCATATTTTCAATTATGATTTTGGGCTCATGAATAAAACAAATACCAGAGTGAAAAAAATACCTGATCAGATAAAGCGGCTTTCAGTGCCGATAGTCATACTAATTGCCGCTTTTTTTGTTATGAGGCATTTTCTTGTTCCCTCTGATTTTGGAAAATATGGGCATTACAGGGCTTCGGCTATTGATGATATAACATCTTTGGATATTAAATATATACAGCATACAGTTTGTGAGGATTGTCATGATGATATTGTGGACATGAAGAAAAAATCCTATCACAGGGATGTGGCTTGTGAAGCGTGTCACGGTCCGGCTGCGGCCCACATCGAAGACCCTGATGGCAATAGACTTCCTGCTCCGACGGAGAGAGGATATTGCCCTCTATGTCATGAATATCTTCCCTCAAGACCCACAGGCTTTCCTCAAATAGTTACAGACTCGCATAATCCAAGGAGAGCTTGCGTCTCCTGTCATGATGCTCACGACCCGAGAACGCCTGAAGTACCAAAGGAGTGTGAGGCATGCCATGCCGAGATTGCAAGGACAAAGGCCCTTTCTCATCATATCTACATCCCCTGTACCAGGTGNNAGAGCATAAGGTCCGCCCCAGAGATTATCATTCTGAGAAACCGATTACTCGAGGGCTCTGTGGAGAGTGTCACGCTCAAGATGCCCGAGCTCGAAAAGAAATCCCAAGAGTCGATATGGCAACTCATGGCGAAAGGTATGTTTGTTGGCAATGTCATTATCCTCACCTACCAGAGGTTGATTAGACGGATAAGATGAGTATCGAAAGAAGAGAGTTTATCGAGCGACTTATTTTTTCTATTCTCTCTGTATCATTCCCTGGATTCCTGATATCAAAAGAAAAAAATGTAGAAAAAACTTATGTTTATGAGGGAAGTTACGACCCTAAAGCTCACTCTTGGGGGATGGGGATAAGGATAGATAGATGCATCGGCTGTGGACGGTGTGCAAATGCCTGCAAGAAGGAGAATGATGTTCCGGAATTGCCCTTTTTTTTCAGAACATGGGTAGAACGCTACATCGTTTTTGAGGGCAATGAAGTAGTTGTGGATAGCCCTAACGGTGGTGTGGATGGTTTTAAGAGGCACATCCATGAAAAAAGGATGCTCAGGAGCTTTTTTGTTCCTAAATTGTGTAATCAATGCGCTAGACCCCCCTGCGTCCAGGTTTGTCCCACAGGAGCTACATTCAAGACAGATGATGGAGTAATCCTTGTTGATTCTAAATATTGTATAGGGTGCGAATATTGTATTCAGGCCTGCCCTTATGGAGCTCGCTTCCTTCACCCCAAAACTCGTACGGCAGAAAAATGCACTTTCTGCTATCACCGATTAGTGAAAGGCATGATCCCTGCTTGTGTTGAGGTCTGTCCCACTCAGACTAGGGTATTCGGAGACACAAAGGGAAGAGCCAGCCCTCTTGTGAGGTTTATGCGCATGCACAAGATA
>JABAOC010011421.1_pt3 | contig 18215 bp, 15 predicted proteins | sample 7062161 | NCBI WGS metagenome assembly JABAOC01 (sample SAMN14538625, study PRJNA623070) | marine sediment metagenome | biome: marine biome [ENVO:00000428]; feature: marine pelagic biome [ENVO:01000023]; material: deep marine sediment [ENVO:00002113] | place: India: Gulf of Khambhat ... | reverse complement strand
GGTGGCGGTATCGATTACTCAATATCTCTGCTTGAATGCGTTGACATGATCGGTGAGATCATCGGCCGAAACCTGGAAGTCAGGTTTGAAGAAGAGAGGCATGGTGATTTATTATACTTTATCTGTGATACCGAAAAAGCAGAAAAGCAATTACAGTGGAAACCTGATGTTTCTCCGAAGGAGGGCGTCTCAAGATTAATCGATTGGATTGATCAAGAGAAAAAAATATTCAGGAAGGACATCAAATGAAAGCAGTCATACTGGCAGCAGGCAGGGGGAAAAGACTAAAAGGGATGTCGAGATCGGTTAATAAATGCATGCTTAAATTCAGCGGTAAGAATCTTATTCACTATAGTCTTGAATCCGCGAGGTTATTTGATGTCGACGAAATTGTAATCGTTGTGGGCTACCGGGCTGAAGACATTATTAATACCTATGGAATAGAATATGAAAACATTCGAATAAGATATGTCATCCAGGAAGAACTTAGAGGCCTTGTTCATGCTATCGAACAATGTCAAGACGCCTTAGCAGGAGATGATTTTGTATTATTACTGGCAGACGAAATCTTAATCGATCCAAAGCCCAAAAAAATGATCGAGACGTTCAAGAGGGAGAAGCTGTTTGTTATGTGTGGAGTGACGAATGTTGAAGATAAAAATCAAATCAAAAAGACATATTCTGTCATTTACAATCCAGATGATCATAGAATATACAGATTGATCGAAAAGCCGAGAAAACCTGTTAATCATGTCATGGGGACAGGGAATTGTATTTTTAAGAATCAAATTTTTGAATACATACCGTATACACCGATCAATCAAACACGGAAGGAAAAGGAACTTCCCGACCTGATTCAATGTGCTATTGATGACGGCAATCCTGTCAAACTGTTCTTCATCGGGGCTCAATACGTGAATATTAATACTACCGATGATATTGAAGAGGCAGAGAAACTAGTCAAGAAGGCTTAATTCATTGGAAAAAAACAGCAACTATCTAGTGATCATCCCTGCCTATAACGAAGAAGAAACAATCGAGAAAATCATCCTCAAAGCAAAAACCTATGCCGATGTCTGTGTCATTAATGATAACAGCCAGGACGCGACACCTGAAATAGTTGCCGGTATTAACGGTATCCATGTTATCCATCACCAAGAGAACACCCATCTTCCGGGTGGAATCTTAGATGGAATGAAATACGCTTCTATAAAGGGATACGAATATGCGATCACGATGGATGCCGGCCTAAGCCATAATCCTGATGAGATTCCTGTGTTCATGAATCAAGAACATACAGACCTTGTGATCGGAGTCCGAACCCAGAAAATCAATACTCCCCTGCTCAGAAGGCTGCTCAGCCAGAGTGGCAATTTAGTCTATAATTTCAGTCTTGATTTTCCGAGGAGTCTATTCAAGACAAAGTACTTTAAGGATATCACATCAGGCTTCAGGCGGTACTCGGATAGAGCCATAAGGCTTCTTTTGTCGAAGGAAATCAGGAGTCAATCCTTCGATATTCTGTTTGAAACAACCATGTATATTTACAAAAATAGGTTGAGCATTTCCGAAGTTCCGATCACCTATAACTTTTCTACCAGTTCTCTCAATAAGAGAGTCGTTAGAGATTGTGTCAGGATGTGTATCAATTCTCTACTACAACCTAGAAAATAAGAAATTAGAGGGACGTGGGGGGAGGATATTTTGTCCCTCAGGGACTTAGAACAACAGGAGTAATCCGAGATCGAAGGTAAAGAAATACTGCTGGATCGACCAATCCAGTTTGGTGAGGTTGTACGAGAAGCCAAGGGCGCCGTTAAGTCCGACATGGCCGACCCGGAGCTCGGCTCCGGCGAGGACTGAGGGTCCCCACAGGGTTTTTTGTTTGTTTTCAAAAACGAATTTGTAGTGCCAAATCCCGGTGATAATCTGGGCCGCCTCGACACCAATACCCCCGTACTGCAGGTCCAGATAGACATGAATCGGATCGGCTTTAAGGGGAAAATAATACTTGATCCCGCCGTTGAACAGGACGACGTTCTTGACCCAGTCATGGGGAGCGTAGATGTAGGTTGAGGGATAGTAGCCAACACCTCCGTGAATCGAGATTCCGGCTTTGGTGTTATACTGGAGGAATCCTCCCACGCCGCCTAAAGACTGACCATATCCCAGCCCCAAGGTGAACCGTCTGAAATCCCTATTCTCTCTCTTCGGCTGGACGAGGGTCGGACGGGGTTTAATCTCTTCTTGAGGCTTCTTCACCCCCGGCTTTTTGAGTTTCAGCTCTGAAGAGATGACCGCTTTTATCGGTTCGGATTTTTGTGAGTCAGGGATGCTGACCCTGACTGTCTTCCGGGCTGCTTTTCCCAGCTTTTGAAAGGCCGTACCCTCCATTTCCGGCGAAGGATTCACAGAAGGGGTGGTCCCGGTTGATATCTCCACGGGCGGCTCTGTAATAATCCGAAATACGGCTGCTTCCTCGGTTGAAAAGGTCAGCAAAGGAAGCCCGTTTCCGTTATTCCCTTCCCCGGTGTTTCCTAGAGATCTGATATTGTTGATCTCCAAAAGCGGAGTCATCGACAACTCCTCTGTGCAGACTTGTTCGAGAACCTGAAACGCTTTGATCTCTGGTGGAGGAAAGTCGATCGGGGCCGGCGTCGTCTTGACAGTCACCTCCGTGGGTAGCTTCGTCACCTCTCGGAAGGACACCTCTTCCATCGCCGAAGTCCCCGTTTCCTCAACCTCCACAGGGCGTGAAACTAGAGGCGTCGGGGACACGCTCTCCTCGGGCACCAGCCCCTTCACTTCGAAGACTATGACGTCTTGAATGGGCGGCTGGCTGACAAAAGGCATCTCTCTCGACTCTAATTCTACGGGTGGCTTCATCATCTTCAAAAAGGCCCTGTCCTCTCTGACCGAAGCCGCCCGGGCGAGTAAGTCAGTCCCCTCTCCAAGCCCCTTCACGTCCTCGAATCCCTGATCAGATTTTGTCAGCCTGGCCAGAAGTGGAGTCTCGGACAGTTCTTCCCTAATCTGGGAACGAAGGGGTTCTTTTTTGATTCTGAACGGAACGACCTCCTGATCCGGGGCTGGATCTTGAATCGGTACGCTCTTGGTTCGAATCACTACCGGAGGTTCGGAAATTTCAAGAAAGGCTTTTCCTTCCTTCTCAGGAAGTAAAAGATCGGTGAATCCCCGCCTCTTTTCAAGGTCCACAGGGATCTCAGAAATATGTTTAAAGGCCGCCGTGTCCATCGTATCTGATGGTAAAATCAGGGAATGGCGAGAACCACCGATGTCCTTTAACGGAGTCACTCCGATCTTTTCTGGGGCAGCCGGCCATAGCTCTTGTTCAAGGGGAAAGCCTACGGCTTTATCAGCCTGTATCGGTTCCGGTTCTTTTTTAACAGAGGGGAAGGGTGTCGCTTTGTCGATGTCTTCGTAATCGCTCGCGGCCGCGACCATCGACTCCTGGATGAAACCGCTCACCCGGCCTTTCCTCTTACTCGAGAAAAACACGATGTAGTACCATTCCTTGCGTATTTTGCCTTTCTGGAAAAGGCTGAGGCTCGTCCCTCTTTTGACGGTTTCAATCAGATAGCTCTGGCTGTTGGGCTCGGCATAGATCTCCGCTTTTTCAGTTATAACCCTCAAATCATTCCCGCCGGATAGGCCGACAGAAACCCCGAAAAGAGCGAGGGCGAGTGAAATGAATAGACTTCTTTTCATACGACTCCTGTCTCGTACACTTATGATGTAATAAATGCCTGAAAGGCGGTCAATCGCCTCTCCGGGTGAAAACAGCGGTGATATTCTCTCACCTTGAATCACCTCAACTGATGAGACCCCTCATTCCTGCCGAAATTCACTGTATCCTCAGAGTTATCAACAATTTTAATAAAAAATCTCTCGATGCCCCTCTTCCCAAATTTCGGAAGAATCGGAGAGACATTTTTCTCGAGGAAAAAATCTTTGGTCCGGTAATACCTTCCTGGCCAAATTTATGCTAGAATACACTCTGAGGACGTTCCTGTCCGATTTCTGAGAGCTGAAGAGAAGGTCGCCTTGAAAATCAGCTATCTGGACGGCAGTCGGTTGTACTACGCCTTTCTGGCTGGAGGCCTTGCGGTCATCGAAGACAAGGATTACCTGAATAAAATAAACGTCTTCCCCATTCCCGATGCCGATACCGGAACCAATCTCGCCTCGACGATGAGATCGATCGCCGAAGAGGCCAAACCCTTCCGATCCGTTAAAAAAACCCTCCATTCCATCGCCGACGCGGCTCTTCTCGGGGCTCGAGGCAATTCTGGGATTATCTTTGCTCAATTCCTTTACGGATTCTGCAACGAAATGCAGAAGGATAAAAACGACAGGAAAATCTCGACAACAACTTTTGCTGAAAACATCCGAAAGGCTGTCAGCTACGCCTACAATTCCATCATCACCCCGGTCGAGGGGACGATGCTGACCGTCATCAAGGATTGGGCCGAAGCCATCTACGAGAAGAGAAAAAGAACCAGCGATTTTTCCGAACTGCTCCCTGATTCCCTGCAAGCGGCCCGGAGTTCCCTGGAGGACACACCCAAAAAGCTGGCCGTCTTAGCCAAAGCCGGGGTTGTCGATGCCGGAGCCAAAGGGTTTGTGGATTTTCTGGAGGGGGTTGTCCAGTTTATCAGAAGAGGGAAGCTAAGGAAAGTCATCAAGTATAAGACCGTAGAAAAATACCAAGACATTCAACAAAGCTATCATTCCTTCAGAGAAAGACTTCAGAATAGGTATTGTGCGGAAGCCTTGATGGTCAATGATCAAATGCCCTTGGAAAGGCTTCGCTCCGACATCGCTCCTTTCGGTGATTCGGTCATCGTGGCCGGCTCCGAAACAAAGGCCCGGATTCATGTCCACACAGACACACCGGCAGACCTATTCTATAAAATCAAAGACTACGGCGATTTTGTCCAGCTAAAAATCGATGATATGCAGAAACAGCACGAAGTGGCTCACAAAAGAAAGAGCAGGATCGCCCTCGTCACCGATTCGGCCTGTGATCTTCCTCAAGAGATTATCGATAAATTCCAGATTCATGTCGTCCCCTTCCATGTCCACTTCGGGAACAGTCTCTTCTTGGACAAGCTCTCCATCACTCCGGAGCAGCTGTACACCATGCTGAAAACGCGAAGAGACTTTCCGCGGAGTGCCCAACCCAACGTCAAGACCGTCGAAAACCTTTTTTCCTTCCTGGCCAGCCACTACGAATCCATCTTGATGATCTCCATCTCAGACGGTTTGAGCGGGGTTTATAAATCATCATTGAGTATCGCCGAACGATTGGACAAAGAAAAAATCCAGGTCATCGATTCGAAAAACGTGTCCGTCACCCAAGGTCTCCTGGTATATCGTGTGGCCGAAGCCATTGAGCAGGGACGGACGGTTGAGGATATCGTCCGGTTAACAGAAGAATGGATTCCTAAGCTGAAGGTACTGGTGGATGTCCAGACACTGAAATATTTTGTCCGGGGGGGGCGGGTCAAGCCGGCCAAGGGTCTGGTGGCCAAAATTTTGAACATAAAACCCATCATTTCTCTTGATGAAGAGGGGAAGGCCACGAATGTCGGAAAAGCGTTCAGCCGACGGAGCAGCATGAAGAAGATTCTGAGGATCATCCGCCGGATGTCCGAGCAAGGAGAATTCTGGAAATATGCGATCGTCCATGCCCAGAATCGTCCACGGGCTGAGGCGTATGCCCAAGAAATCAAAAATATGATCCAGATGGACCCAGCCTACATCATCGATGTCTCTCCTGTTTTGGGTGTGCACACGGGCATCGGCTCGCTGGGCATCGCTTTTATGTACAAATAAGTCCTTCGCAGGAAATTTTTTTCTCATCCTCATGGCGAGGAAGAATCTGAATAAATCCCCTTCGAGGTGAATGTGTCCGAATACATCATTCAGACAGCGATAATTGTCTTTATCTACATGAACATTGTTTTTGCCGTCGCTCTCATCATGAAAGATAATTCCATAGTCGACATTGCTTGGGGATTGGGTTTTATCCTGGTGGCCGCGTTCACTCTCTTCAGACAAGCAGGAACCACTAGCCTCCAGATTCTCGTCTCTCTCCTCGTCCTACTCTGGGGACTCCGGCTGGCCGTTCATGTCTTTATCAGGAACAAAGGACGGGGGGAAGATTGGCGGTACGCCAACTGGCGGAGGGAATGGGGGCGGTGGTTTGTGGTCAGGTCCTACCTCCAGATCTTTCTCCTTCAAGGTTTGATGCTTATCATCATCGCCTATCCCATCATGCTCATCAACTCGACCCAGACAGACAGCATAGGTCTTTTGGCTGTCGCGGGCACGCTTATCTGGATGGTGGGTTTCTTTTTCGAAGCGGTCGGGGACTTCCAGCTTCTCCGGTTCAAGCGTAATCCAGAGAACAAAGGAAAGCTCATGACCCAAGGTCTGTGGAGATACACTCGTCATCCTAACTATTTCGGCGAATGCGCGATGTGGTGGGGCATTTTCCTGGCCGCCCTGAGCGTTCCCGAAGGCTGGACGGCTCTCATAAGTCCTCTCCTGATCACGTTCCTGCTCCTGCGTGTTTCCGGTGTCGCAATGCTGGAAGCAAAATACAAGACCAAACCAGACTTCCAAGAATATGCCCGGCGGACAAACGTTTTTATTCCCTGGTTTCCTAAGAAATAAGTTTAAAGGGTCCTAGAATTCTCAATACAGGCCGAACAGCTTGAGGGCCATGATCGTGATGGCCACAGCCAGGATGATCCGGATGATTCTCTCCCCCCCTTTGACTGCAGCCTTGGCTCCCCACCAAGCGCCGAGAGAATTCCCGGCCGCAAGCACCAGTCCGTACTTCCAGTTGACATTTCCCGTCCAGGCAAAGACCGCCAGGGCCGGTAAGGTGTAGATGAGGATGATGAACACCTTGTGCATGTTGACCATCACGAGATTGACTCTGAGGAAATGATACAGGGCAGCCATGAACAGGAAGCCGACACCGATCTGAAGAAATCCTCCGTAAAAACCTATGCCGATGAGTGCCGGGTAGATAAGCCAGTGGGCCTTTTCTTCCGAAATCCCCTCTCTCTCCCCGTAGGAGCGGGAGATAAACATGGAAACCACGATAAAGATCAACACGCCGCCCACGATGCGCTGGAAGAGAAGATCACTGATGCGCGATGCCACTAAAGCCCCGATCATCGCTCCGGGGAGGGTGAGGAGCGAAAGTAGTGAGCTCCTTCGGAATTGATGGACCTTTTGGCTCCGGAAGGACGCGACTGCGAAGATATTCTGGATGAAGATCGCCACCCGGTTTGTGCCGTTGGCCAGCGATCCCTCCAGCCCCATAAAAATCAGTGCTGGCAGAGTCAGGCTGGAACCCCCGCCAGCATTGACGTTGATAAACCCGGCTATACATCCGACAACGAAGAGAAGAATGAGATGCTGGATTTCCATCCGGTTCAGCCGTTTATCGATAAAATATCAATTCAGAATCATAGTGCTCCCACTCAAAAAAGGCAACCTCTAAGTCTCCTTTCCCTCCTTTTCCAGGAGAATGAGCTGTTTACAATGCCCTAAGAATGGTTTTAAATACTATCGTTAGGACGTGTTCACAATGCCAATTCATCCTCTCCTGGATGCCGGAAAACAACGCCAGGCTCGGCGTTATGAAAGAGAAAAGAGATGGCTGGGGTTGGCAGGACTAGCTCTGTCTTTAGTCGTTCTCCTGGCCTTTTACCTCAGCGGTTTGAGTGCTTGGCTTTCCCGCCTGGAATGGGGTTCAGCATTGATCCTCACCGTCCTGGCTTATGTGTTCGTTTTCCAGCTGATCATGACCGTCGTTTCTTTCCCTCTCAACTTCTACCGCGGTTACATCCATGAACACAAGTGGCGCTTCTCGAATCACACGGTCAAGAGCTGGCTCTGGGAACAGTTCAAATCCTTCTGGGTGGGGTTCGTCCTATTCTCTCTGCTCTTGGGACTACTCCTCTGGGTAATGGCTGTCTTTCCTAAGGTCTGGTGGCTGATAGCGGGATTGGGCACGGCCTTTGTCAGTGTCGTTCTGGCCACGATTTTTCCCGTCCTCATTTTTCCCATCTTCAATAAATACACGCCGATCATCGACAAGGAACTGACAGGAGCCCTGGAGAAAATCCTCACCAAGGGAGNNAGAAATATCCTCTCCAGAGGAGGGTTAAAAAGCAGTGGTTTTTTTAAAGTGGATATGAGCCGCCAGACAAAAAAAGAGAATGCCTTCCTGGCTGGATTAGGGAAAACCCGAAGGGTGGTCCTGGGAGATAATCTTCTCGAACACATGAGCGTGCCCGAAATCGTGTCCATCATAGCCCATGAAGTGGGGCATTACCGACACAGGCATATCTGGATGAATATCCTAATCGGCACGGGACAGCAGCTGATCATCTTCCTTCTGGTCAACGCTTTAATGAGTATTTTTTTTCCCGAGTTTCTGGCCTCAACTCGGGCTAATCTGAAGCTGCTCCCTCCTTTTCTGCTGCTTATAGGGGGACTTTCTGGTTTCCTGTTCAATCCCCTTAACCAGTTTCTCTCCCGGCACTTCGAACGTCGGGCTGATCTCTACACTCTGCGGAACATCGCTAACCCGAAGGATTTTATGACGGCTCTGGCAGGCTTGGCTGACCGCAACCTCTCGAACGCCTACCCAGAGAAATGGATTAAAATTCTGTTTTATTCTCATCCACCGATCGGCGAACGCCTCCGAATGGCCGAAGCCTTTGCCATGGGCAAAACCAATGACCCAGGTCAAAATCACATTTGACTAAATTCTCCCCAGTGATTATTCTATATCCCGGATCGCAGAGGACCCGACCAGCATGAAATGCTCCAAATGCCAGTTTGAAAACCCCGAGACCTCCCGCTTCTGCGGAGCCTGTGGTGCCTATTTGGAACCCGGTGAGGACATCCAGACGGCTCCGACCAAGACCCTCGAAACCCCGATTAAAGATCTAACCCGTGGAACAACCTTCGCCAACCGATATGATGTCATCGAGGAGATCGGAAAGGGTGGTATGGGCAAGGTCTTCCGGGCGGTTGATAAAACAATCGATGAGGAGGTGGCCTTAAAAGTTCTCAACCCGGAAATAGCCGGAGATCAGAAGATGATCGAGCGTTTCCGGAACGAGCTGAAGATGGCCCGCAAGATCGCTCATAAACATGTCTGTCGGATGTACGACTTCAGTCAAGAGAGAGGAACACAATTCATCATCATGGAGTATGTCCCCGGAGAAGACCTGAGAAGCCTGATCAAAAGGATTGGCCAATTTACACCGGGGAAAACCCTTCTCATCGCCAAGCAGATCTGCGAAGGTTTGGCCGAGGCCCACAGGTTGGGCATCATCCACAGAGATCTCAAGCCCCAGAACATCATGATCGACAGGGAAGGAAACGCCCGGATCATGGACTTTGGGATTGCTCGAACTCTCAAATCAAGAGGGCTGACTGAGGGAGACACGGTTATCGGCACGCCAGAATACATGTCACCAGAACAGGTGGAAGGTTGGGATATCGATAACCGCTCTGACCTGTATTCTTTAGGAGCTATTCTCTTCGAGATGTTAACAGGACGCGTTCCGTTCGAAGGCGAAACGCCCTTCAGCATAGCTTTAAAGCACAAAAGCGAGCCGCCTCCAGATCCCCGGAAAATCAACAATCAAATTCCTGAAGGCTTCAGCCAGCTGATCCTTCACTGTCTAGAAAAAGACAGGAAAAAACGGTTCCAGAGTGCTGAAGAGCTGTTGACTGAACTGAATCGAATAGAGAGGGGCGTCCCCACAACAGATAGAGTGCTTCCTGATGGAGAACGAAAACGAATTCAGCTGCCTTGGAAAAAGATCGCTGTCTACGCCGGCATACCGCTCCTTCTGGCTTTGATAATCATCGCCGGAACCACACTCTTCACCGGCCGTCAGGAGTCCATCTACTCGATCGCCGTGCTGCCGCTGAAGAATCTCTCTGGCAATCCTGATCAAGAGTTCTTGGCCGACGGAATGACCGAGGCTTTGATATCCAACCTGACTCAAATCAAGGCTCTCCAGCGTGTTATATCCAGCACCTCGGTGATGCAGTACAAAAACGCCCAGAAACCGCTGCCCGTGATTGCCCGAGAGCTCGATGTTGACGCCATCGTGGAGGGGTCCATCCTGGCCTCCGGACAGAGGGTGAAGATCAATATTCGGCTGATCGAGGCCAAGACCGACCGGAACCTCTGGTCCAAGAGCTACGAACGAGACCTGAGCGACATACTGCTACTCCAGAATGAGTTAGCCAGATCAGTCGCCAATGAGATACAAATCACGGTTGCCCCCGCAGAAAAAGCGCTTCTGGCCCAAACACAGACCACTGATCCTGAGGCTTACCAGCTCTATCTCAAAGGACGGCATTTTTGGAATAAAAGGACCNNATTTTTGGAATAAAAGGACCGAGGAGGGACTGGAGACAGCCCGCGGACACTTCGAAGGGGCGATTGAAAAGGATCCCGATTATGCTTTGGCCTATGCAGGATTAGCGGATACTTACAATATGCTCGGTACGTATGCTTATCTCCCTTCCTTAGAAGTCTTCCCCAAAGCCAAACGGGCCGCCTTGAAGGCTTTGGAACTCGACGAGACTCTCACCGAAGCCTACATCTCTCTCGCCTACGTGAAGTATATCTACGACTGGGATTGGTTCGGAGCCGAAGCCGACCTCAACTGGGCTATCGGACTTAATCCAAGCTACGCCACGGCTCATCATTACTACGGTATATTCCTCAAAAACATGGGCCGTTTTGATGAAGCCCTTCTGGAGATGGCTAAAGCCAGGAATCTCGACCCCCTTTCCCTCCCGATCAGCACGAGTATCGGTTATCTCCTGTATCAATCAGGACAGTATGATCAAGCCATAAGGCAGTGCCAAAAGGTCCTGGAGATAGACACCGAATTTCCCGGAGCCCATAGAACGCTGGGCCTGATTTATCTAAAACAATCCATGGTTCAGGAATCTCTCGAAGAACTCCGCCGGGCTGTTGAATATTCAGGAGGCAGCCCCCTGTATGCGGCCGAACTCGCCCTCGCTTACGCCTCGGCGGGAAACCAACAAGAAGCCCAAAAAATACTGGAAGAATTACAGGAACTTGCCCTGGTGAGGTATGTCCCCAACTACAGCCAGGCCATTATCTATGCCGCCCTCGGAGAGGTTGATCAGGCTTTCTTGTCTCTCGAAAAATCCTTCGAAGAGAAATCGAGTATGATTGCTGAGATAAAAGTTGACCCGAATCTCGACAGCTTGAGGTCAGACCCCAGGTTTTCCCTTTTAAGGGAAAAGATGGGACTGTAAGGAAAGATCTACCTGCTGACTTTCCCTTTGACGTTGCTTATTCTAACAGAACCACTCCCATCATCCTTGATGGTCACGTTGCCCTCTACGCCATCGATATTTATCGAACCAGAGCTGTCGCTCACGGTGACATCTTCCTCGACGTCATGGATGGTCATCGAACCGGAACCGTCATCCACCGAAACACTCCCGACAACCCCCTCGACGTCTATGCTTCCTGATCCATCATCAATATCCACATCTCCCCGGATGTTCGTAACTTCTATATCACCCGATCCATCGTCTATTCGGAGGACACCCGTGATATCTTCGGCCATCATTTCTCCAGAACCGTCCTCGATGACCACTTTGCCTCTGATGTTGTCCACTTTCAGCCACCCAGAGCCATCATCCACGCCGAGATCGATGTTGGTCGGGACGTACACTTTTAGGTTGATGAGTTTTTTTCTGAAGGAAAAAACCGAAAACCGCTCCTTCATCTGACTGATGAGGACAGCTCTGTTTCCCTGTCTCTCAAGAGAGAGTTTGACCCTCTCTCGGATAAATTTCTGGGCATTCTTCTCGCTCCGGCCCTCAAGGATGATCTCTGCTTCGGCATTTATTCTTTCGAGCCCCTCCTGGCCTGAAACGACCAGGAATCCAGCTCCGCAGTCGATTTCCAGCCTCTCTATTCCCTCTGCCGATAGGCTTAAGTTTTTCACTTCCTGATAGGCCAAACCAGAAGAAGCACATAAAAAGAATAGAGTAAACAATATGACCTTAAATCTCATCTGGACCTCCTGTTTTATAAACTCATGGCTTCAATAGAGAATACGTAGAGACCTAAGAAAAGGTTCCCTTGTCGGACCAGAACACATCCACCTCTTGGGAGGCCCAAGCCGTCCAGACAATCCCTCTATTCCTAATTTTTTTCAATAAAATCCTAATTTCATCAACCTTTTCCCCAAAAAAAGCGTCTTTATAATTAAAGAGAAATATTGATATGAACGATTCAGGAGAGTTGAAGATGAAGAAAATACTGGCCCTCGTATTCGTCATAATACTCATACCGTTTTTCCTGCTGTCCGCTTCCTCAGAAAAGAGGATCTACACAACCAGACACATCAACCCTCACGCTCCTACGATCGATGGAAAACTCGATGATCCTATCTGGCAGAAAGCTGCTTGGGAGGGGAATTTCACCCAAAGAGACCCCTATGAAGGAAAATCGCCGAGTCAAGAGACGGCCTTTAAAATTTTATACGACGATAAAAATGTGTATGTGGCCATCCGAGCCTATGATACAGAACCCGAGAAGATTGAGCGGCGCCTGTCCAGGCGGGATACCTTAGACGGCGATTGTGTGGAAATAGAGATCGACAGCTATTTCGACCACAGGACCGCTTTCTCCTTCACTGTCAATGCGGCCGGTGTCAAAAGAGACTGTGCCGTTTCGAATAACGGAGATAACGAAGATGACAACTGGAATCCCATATGGTACGTCGAAACCGATATCGATGAGAAGGGGTGGACGGCTGAGATGCGGANNCAAGGAAACCCATATTTGGGGACTCGAGGTATCAAGGCTGTTGTTCCGGAAGGAAGAATTGTCTCAATGGCAGCTCATCCCCAAGGATGCCGGGGGCTGGGTGCATGAATTCGGAGAGCTGCACGGAATACGGGGAATCAAAGGGCAGAGACAGGTAGAATTGGTACCTTACACGGTCGGGAAACTCCAGCGGTTCCAGAAAGAAGAAGGAAATCCCTTCGCCACCGGAAGCCTTAGCGACGTTGTCGGAGGACTGGATGGGAAAATCGGAATCACCAGCGACTTAACCCTGGATTTTACGATCAATCCTGATTTCGGCCAGGTCGAAGCCGATCCTTCCGAAGTCAACCTCACCGCCTTCGAAACTTACTTCGAAGAAAAGAGACCATTCTTCATAGAAGGGAGGAATATCCTCAGTTTCCGACTCATGTTGGGCGACGGTGATTTGAGCTCGGATAATCTATTTTACTCGCGCCGAATCGGCCGCAGGCCTCATCGAACTCCCGATACGGATTCAGAAGAATACCTGGATATGCCGGATAACACATCGATCCTGGGAGCTTTCAAGTTGACCGGTAAGACTAAGAACGGCCTCTCGATCGGGATCATCGAAAGCGTGACGGCCGAAGAAAACGCCAAGATAAGCTCTCTCGGCCAACTTCATGATGAAATCGTAGAGCCATTAACCAATTATTTTGGGTTCCGGCTGCAAAAAGACTATAACCAAGGAAACACTGTGATCGGGACTATGATAACAGCCACTCACCGCAGCCTGAAATCTGAGGATTTAAATTTTCTTCACGACTCTGCCTACACCGGCGGAGTCGACCTGTACCACAGCTGGAAGGACAAGACCTATTTCTTATCGTTCAATGCCGTGTTCAGCCGTGTTCACGGATCGACAGAGGCTATCCTGAGGACACAGAAGTCTTCTCTAAGGTATTATCAACGCCCCGACGCCGATTATGTCTCCCTGGACTCTAACCGCANNCTCGTGGCCGGGAAGCTGGGCAGCGGACATCTCCAGTATGTGGGCGGGGTCACCTGGCGTTCCCCCGGACTCGAACTGAACGACATGGGCTACCTGCGTAAAGCAGACAACATCATGCAGTTTGTCTGGGCCGGCTACAGGATCTGGGAGCCGTTCGCGATTTTCCGCCGGTTTAACATCAATTTCAACCAGTGGCAAGGTTGGAATTTTGGGGGTGAGAGGGCATTCCAGGGGGGAAATATCGGATTTTACGGTCAGTTTAAAAATTACTGGAACTTCTCGGTCGGGATCAACCGTCAGGGACAAGCCCTGTCTTCAAGCTCCCTTCGCGGCGGGCCTTCATTGAGATGGCCTGGAGGTTGGCATTACTGGTGGAGTTCCTCCACAGATGCCAGGAAAAATATTCTGATCAATTTCGGAGGCTCCGGTTCCCTGAGCGACGAAGATGATTCCGAGAGGACAAGCTTTTTCCTCGGGACCACTTACCGTCCCAGCCCCGCCATGAAATTATCGATTCATCCCTCTTACAGTGTTTCTCGAGAAGACCTCCAGTACGTGAGCCAGGAAGATGTTCAAGACGAAAAAAGATATCTCTTCGCTCGGATTAACCAAAAAACCCTGGCTGTGACCTTGAGGATGGATCTCTGTCTCACTCCAGATCTCTCTATCCAGTTCTACGGACAGCCGTTCATCTCGGCCGGGAAATATACTCGTTTCAAGAAAATCACCAATTCCCGGGCCAAAGAATTCGCGGACCGCTTCCACCCTTTTGCCGATGATGAGCTAAGCTATGATCTTGAGGGAGATGTCTACAGCATCGATGAAAACCAAGATGGCCGAGTCGATTACAGTGTAGACAATCCAAACTTCAACTTCCTGCAGTTCCGATCCAACCTCGTCATCCGGTGGGAATACAGGCCTGGAGCCGCCCTGTATCTGGTCTGGTCCCAGGGCAGAACGGGTACGGACAGCAGGGGCGATTTTTCGTTCGGGAGCGATTTCAAGGATCTCTTCAGCCTCCCCAGTCATAACGTATTCCTCGTCAAATTCTCGTACAACTTTCAACTGTAAAAAATCCGTTCCCAAAAAAGGTGACACCAGACCCTTCTTCTCTTGTATAATAGCATCATCCCCGATAGGCGAAGACACGCGATGAAGATTTGCACGTTTAACGTTAATTCCCTAAAAGCCAGGAAGGATTTGATTCTCACCTGGCTCGAGCACAGAGAAAACGATATCGATATCCTCTGTTTCCAAGAGCTCAAGGGTGTTGAAGAGCTCTTCCCTCACCAAGATTTAAAAAAGCTCGGGTATACGTGTCTCGTATCAAGCCAAAAAGCTTACAATGGAGTCGCCATATGTACGAAACTTCCAGCAGAGCGAATCTTCGTCAAGGAAATCGAGGACTATTGGGATGAACAGAAGAGAATCATAGCAGCGAAGATCAGCGGTATAAACATTTTCAACATTTACGCTCCTCACGGAGATGAAAAAGGAGCTGAAAAATTCAATTATAAGATGGACTGGTATGATAAGCTTCGAAAATTTCTCGAAAAGTACTTCACAACGAAAGATCCCCTCCTATTAGTGGGAGACTTTAACGTGGCCCGAGAAGATATGGATGTCTGGTCTCCCGAAGAACTCCGGGACACCATCGGAACCATGCCCGAGGAGAGAGAAAAATTCGAGGCCCTTCTCGGATGGGGGGTGATCGATTCCTTCCGGCAGATGTACCCGGAGAAGCAGCAATTTACCTGGTGGGGCTACATCGGGGGCGCCATCTGGAGAGACGAAGGCATGAGAATCGATTATGTGCTCTGTACAAAACCTTTGATCGAGAACATAAAAGACTTGGAAGTGGATCTCTGGCCCCGGAAACGAAGAACCCCGAAGCCCTCCGATCACGCCCCGCTCATCGCCACGCTGGATGTCCCTGCGCTTCATCGTCATTCCTGCGGAAGCGGGAATGACAGGAAAGAGCAAGATAAAGAAGGACCTTTTCTTGTTATGTATTAAGGTTTTTAATTCTCTCCAATCTCTCCTGAACACTCATCCTATTCCCTTGCTCATCGATGACGAAAATCCCCCCATCGATGATTTTCGTGGTCCAATCGACAGCGTTCGAAAACTCCTCCTTCCCCTCCCATAGGAAGGGAACGGGAAAATACCCCATCTTGAATACGGTGTACAATCCCTCACTCGTGTACAGATCCCGTACGTTTTTTTCCATATCATCTATCAGGACGACGGCTTCTTCCCACAATTCCTCGGTTTTCTCGGCCAGCTCCTTACTCCGGGTGATATCTTCCACCGCATTCGTATTCCGGAAGTCCGGGTAGAATTTTAGGGCGGCTTTGGTTATCTGAACGCTTTCGTTGATGACTTCAGGATCGGCCAAGAACAACGCTTCTGAGTAACTCACGATGTGAATAATCTCCGGGCTCAGCCTGTTCTCCGGCTCCACATCATCCATCAACGCGGTGACAGCAGCCAGCTGCTGCTTCGCCTTCTGGACGTCAGGTGAAAAATAATCCAACCCTGCCCGAGGCTGGTAGATCACGCGAAAATTCTTGTCTTCGAGCTGTTTCACGAGTTTCAGCAGGGCCCGTGCCTTGGCCAGATCTCGGACACCCCACGTGGACTTTGGGGTGTTCAGCATGTTCTGCAGAACAAGGTATCTGATGCCCTGAAGCTTGGCTGTCTTGGCCGCGAGGTAAGCCGAGACGATGTACGTCAGATCATCGGCTCCTCGGAAGGCAAAATGGTGGGGCAGATTGGGTTCGTAGGGTTTTCCGACCGAGGCTATGTATTTCATGGTTTCGATGTGCTGAGCTATACCCTGCTGCACACTGAGAGGCCCTCTCCCGTCTATCTGGTTAAACCACCATAGTGAGAGGGCATGCCAGGCCATGTTCAGATTCTCCTCCAGGATTTTCGCCACTCGAGGGATGTTGTTGGTCGCCGAATAGGCTCTGACCAGCAGAGGGGAGGCGTCTTCGCGGATGGCCCTGAGCTCGAAGGCGCTGTTGAACGGCACACCCCCACCGTTGGGCAAATCGTTCCAGTCCTCCCCGAATTTAGATTGGCTCAGCTGAGAAGATCCCACCGAAACGATATCAAGAAGTCGACTCTTGGCTAAAGCTTTCAGCCATTCAGAAAACATGGCTAAGGCTTTTTCCCTGTCTTTGAGATAGGGCCCGACATGAGCCCGGGTCAGAGGAAGCTGATCCAGTCTTCGGGNNTCTTTAGCGGTTCCGTATTCTCCGTAATCATACCCGGGGAAAGGCTGAATCTGACAGTGTTTTTCTTCCCTGACGAGACTCTCGCCAAACGACAGCCGTAATTCATCATAAACCGCGCTCTCCTTTATAGACCGGGGGATTCGGGATTCGGGCACACCCAATTTCTGCAATGTCTCCGACGGTGTTTCATCCCCGACAAAAGTCTTGAACCGACCTCCATATTCTTTGTTAACCAGGTTGCATGACTCGGGCAGGCCGGCAAAATAAATTTCTTTGACGAGGCCCCCTTTTGTGGACGAAAGCTGCTTATCGTTCTCGATATGACGGGCAAGCCTGGCGAAGGATTCTAGGGCTTGGGTCGGATCCAAACGATAGCTGAAGCCGAGATGGGAGATCTGATGACCGATGATCCATTTTTTCAAAATCTCGAAAGCGCTTCGGTTTGAAATCTTATCGACGGCTTCGGCTACTGTGGCATCGGAGATAAGAACCTCGTAGCCGCACTCCTCAAGGAGCTGAGCCACACTGCTCAGGCCAAGGGTATGGGCATCCAAGGCTGACTTGACTAAACCGTATCTCATGGGTAAACATTCTATTCAATCCTGAGAAATGGTCAACTCAACTTTTCCGAAGCGAACTCTCGTAAGCTCAACTTATCAACTTTTAAACAGAGGAGAGAGCAGGTAAGTTTTCTCTATTTTCTCTAAATTGACAATCCCTGACCTGTGTGATAAAAGCCAGATCGAGAAGAGGGATATGGGTTACTGCAAGAAAAAAACGGGCAGGATCATCAAAATCTTCCTCCTCCTGGCTTTGTTCATCAATCCCTATATAACACCATACTATGAACTCCAAGATATTAAATACTGGCTACCTGAGTCTCCAGCATTGGAAAAAATAGAGGCATCCGATTATAAAAAAGGCCCCCTAAAACTGGGTTTAAAAGCCGGCCTCATCACTCGAGGCGGCGGCAGCCCTAATGAACTCCGATTCCATATCTATCCTCTATTCCTGTGGAGCGCATGGGGAAAACAGAAGCAGATACGCGAATGGGAAAAGGAACTCAAAAAAGATAGCCTGTTTTATC
>JABAOC010001124.1_pt1 | contig 18258 bp, 10 predicted proteins | sample 7062161 | NCBI WGS metagenome assembly JABAOC01 (sample SAMN14538625, study PRJNA623070) | marine sediment metagenome | biome: marine biome [ENVO:00000428]; feature: marine pelagic biome [ENVO:01000023]; material: deep marine sediment [ENVO:00002113] | place: India: Gulf of Khambhat ... | reverse complement strand
CGCTTTAGGCTACGTCAGCGGATCAAGCAAGAAGTCATCAAAAAGAATCTATACTCAGGAAGATGATCCAAAAAAGCTGATCCATTTGGACAATATGAGCCATACCGCGATTGATGAATACCTTCTCGGGAATCCTTCCCGGGCCATAGAATTATTCAACGAGGTTATTGAGCGACGACCGACCATGGGGCTGACCTATTCCCAACTCTCTTTTGTTTACCATGAGGTGGGACAAATGGAGAAGGCCATTCAGACATTGGAAAAGGGATTAGCGCTGAATCTCAACAATAGACTGGAGTTGATGGCAAAATTGGGCGTTTATTTACAGGAGAAAGGGCAGTTTAAAAGGTCCATAGACATCCTTCAAGGCGTTCTGGAAGAGGATTCGGATCATGCAGAGGCTCTTAATTATCTCGGCATCAGTTATTGGCGATCAGGCCAGTATGATAAGGCTATCCCCATCTTCGAGAAGCTCATCGTCTTAGACAGCGGATACGCCAGTGCTTACAACAACCTGGGCTCTGTCTACCTGAGTCAGAAGAAGTATGAGTTGGCGGCAGAACAATTTGTGAAGGCCTTAAAATATGACGCCAGATTGGCGGGGCCCTATAATGGGTTGGGAGTGGTCTATGTCAACCAAGGAGATAACTCAGCCGCCATAGAAAACTGGAAAAGGGCCGTAGAGCTGGACAACCAGCAGTACGATGCCCTTTATAATCTAGGGATATTATTAACCCAGGTAGGGCGGTTCGGGGAAGCCGTCGATTATCTGGAGCGGTTTATCCAAACAGCTCCCCCGCTTAAGTATGAGAAAGACATAGAAAAGATGAAGGAACTGGTGACCCGGATAAAGAAAAATACCAGATGAGATAAGACCGTGTCTCTAATAAGAACAAACAGATCATTCCATCTGATGGCCATATTAATTTCTATCATGTCCGTCGCACTAGTCCTAACTGGTTCATCCCTGGCGGATAAAGTCAAAAGACAAAAAGATTTGAACGTCCTGCTGCTGACTATAGACACTTTAAGAGCGGACAGAGTCGGGTACTGCGGCTATGACATAGAGACTCCTCATCTTGACTCTCTCGCTTTTGGCGGAACAGCCTTCTTAAATGCTGTTTGTCAGGTTCCTCTAACCCTTCCCTCTCATGCTTCTATCCTAACAGGGACGAATCCTCCTTTCCATGGGATAAAGAATAACGGACAGTATGTGAGTGCAGAGATGACCACACTGGCGGAGATACTCAGTGAAAACGGTTATATCCCTGCCGCTTTCATCGGAGCTTTTCCTGTTGATTCCCAGTTTGGGTTGGACCAGGGATTCGAGCTTTATGATGATGATTATAATACTCCAGAATATCTCCAGCCCCATGGTCCTCAGAGGTTAGCAGAGGCTGTCTTTTCTTCTGCAGCTCAATGGTTGAGAGAGAATCACAAAAAGAAATTCTTTGTCTGGGTACATTACTACGATCCTCATGATCCCTATTTGCCGCCGTCTCCTTTTGATCAAAAATACAAAGATCGGCTCTATGACGGAGAAATTGCTTATACTGATGTCTACGTGGGGGAATTGATAGCTCTTCTTGAAGAATCAGGTATTTTAAATAAAACATTGGTTGTCGTTGTCGGCGATCATGGCGAAGACCTGTATCAGCATAACGAGCCAGGACACGGCATTTTTCTGTATGATACGACTTTAAAAGTTCCTCTTATTTTCAGCTGCCCAGGGATAATTCCCGCGGAAAATCAAATCAGTCAGCAGGTGAGAACAATAGACATCATGCCGACAATCCTGGATATCATAAAAATAGATATCCTCAAGTTTGTTCAAGGCCAGAGTTTAATTCCTCTCATCCAGGGAAAAAAACTAAACTTTGAATCCTATTCGGAGACATATTTTCCTCTTATTAGTAATGGCTGGTCTGAGCTCCAGGCCATCCGGACGGATGAATGGAAGTATATCCAGGCGCCAAAGCCTGAACTCTACAATTTAAAGGATGATCCAGGAGAGCTGAAGAATGTTCTGGATGACAACGGAAAGGTGGCCCGGGATTTAAAGAAAAGATTAGAAGATTTAGAGAAAAAAACTTCCCTTTCTCAGAAGCCAGCAGCCAAACAACTATCCCCTGAAGCCCGGGAAAAATTAATGGCCTTGGGTTATGTAGCCGGCAGTGTCCCAGATGATATGAGGAATAGACCGGACCCAAAGGATATGGTATCGATTATCAAGGATGTTTCCCAGGGGCTCCATTCTTTTCGACAGGGCCGTCTGGAGGATGCAGAAAGGATTTTATCAGAAATCAGGAAGAAGGATCCCCTGAATCCTTTGGTCTTAAGGATGATGGGAAACATCTACCAGAAAAGAGAGGAATGGGATAAGGCGATTGAAGTATTGGAAGAAGCTGTCAAAGCTAACAGCGCGGATGTGGACTCCTATCATCATCTGGCTGTCAGTTATTTTGAGATTAATGATACTGTGAGAGCGATGGATATAGCCCGAATCATTCTGGATTTGCAGCCTAACTACCTTAAAACACTACTTTTTCTGGCTTCGGTCCACAAGTCATTAAATCAAACGGAAGAATCCTTAGGCTACTTGGAAAAGGCTCTAGGCGTCGATCCATCAAACCTGGAGATTCGGTTAGAGTATGCTAAGACGTTGACGAGTCATAGAGATTATACAAAAGCCGATGTGGTTTTGAATGATATGATCAGGCAGGAGCCGGCTTTTGATTTATCATATTTAGCTCTCTCCAATCTTTATGAAAAAACAAAGCAATGGGATAAGGCTATTGAGGTCCTCGAGAATGCGGTTGCCGCAGACATAAAAAACGCGGATATTTTAAACAAATTGGCTCAGTACTTGCAAAGAACTGGCCAATTTGAGCGCTCGATAGAGATATTACGAATGGCCATAGAGAGCAATCCTGATGATACAGGAGCCTTAAATTATCAAGGAATATATTACTGGCATTCTAATCAGTATGATAAAGCCATCGATTTGTTCAATAGGGTCATCTCCCTAGATGACAGAAATGCCAGTGCCCACAACAATCTTGGTTCGGTCTATTTAGAAATGAACAAGAGTGACCTGGCGCAAACACAGTTTGAAAAAGCGATTGAACATGACCCGACATTAGGGGGCCCTTACAATGGGCTGGGAGTCATATATGCAAGAGAGGGAAAGATGGAATTGGCTGTGGAGAGTTGGAAGAAAGCAGTTGAGAACGATGATGAACAATTCGATGCTATGTTTAATTTGGGCATTCTCCTGACACAAATGAATCGATTTAAAGAAGCCCTTAAATACTTAGAACAGTTTGTGAATAATGCACCCCAAAATAAGTATGCAAAGGATAAAGAAAAAGTCAAAGAACTCATGGCTCGCATAAAAAGGGCTATCCGCTAGCGCCGCTCAAAAGACAAAGTATCTCTAAACCCATGGTTAAGTTACTGTTGGATGAAATCCTTAAGGGCGAGGCTCAACCCGTCTTCGCCGAAGACCCCCCGCCCACCACGAGGCTCTTACGGACAGAACCTGGCCTTCATTATAACTACCCATACTTTTTTAGAAAGAAATGGAAATGCTTGCATCGAGCAACAACATTTAAACTCTTACCTAAGTTTGTTATACTAATACATAAACGTGATATAAATAAGACGCATGGCTAAGAAAAAAAGAAAAAGACGGAAGAAGAAATCCCTCGCAACAGCCCAAGTTAAAAAGGAATCTTTTCAGGAAAAGCCAGAGGTCAAAGAAAAAACACCCCTTAAAAGACAGAAAAAATTCATTTTATATGCTATTCCTTTCCTGGTCGTTTTATTCGGCCTCCTGTTCTTTATTGTTTTGCGCCCCAAGAGCGAAGTCCAAAGAGCAGATAGCCTCAACGTTATCATCATCACTCTTGATACTTTAAGAGCGGATAGAGTGGCCTGTTATGGATATGACAAGGCCAAGACGCCGCGTTTGGATGAATTGGCAGAAAAGGGGGTAAAATTCGAGAATGCAGTCTGTCAAGCACCGTTGACTCTCCCTTCGCACGCTTCAATTTTTACCGGTCTTTATCCCCCAAGCCATCAAATCAGGGATAATGGAGCATATTATTTAGATCAAGGATTCCAAACGCTGGCCGAGATTTTTAAAGAAAAAGAATATAACACAGCCGCTTTCATCGGTGCTTTTCCTGTGGACTCCCGTTTTGGCTTGGACCAGGGATTCGATTTTTATGATGATAAATTTGAAGAGGATGAAAAGTTCAAGGCCTTCACTTCCGAAAGAAGAGCTGAGGACGTGTTTAAATCCTTTCAGGAATGGTTTTTGGGAAATTTTCAGAGCAAGTTTTTTGTCTGGGTTCATTATTATGATCCTCACCTTCCGTATGATCCCCCCTCTCCCTATAGAGAAGAGTTTTCCGATCCTTATGATGGAGAGGTGGCCTACACGGATTTCTTTATGGGTGAAGTTATCGATCTGCTGGAAGAAAAGAATGTTTTTGATAACACATTGGTTGTCGTAGCTGGTGACCATGGGGAGGGATTGGGAGACCATAAAGAGATAGACCACGGCCTTTTCTTGTACAACACGACTTTAAAAGTCCCTCTTATTTTCTGTGCTCCCAGGAATCTTCCATCTCAAAAAATCATAACCTTTCAGGTGAGGTTGATCGATATTTTCCCGACTGTTCTAGATCTCTTGAATATGTCCGTTTCTGCGGATGCTCAGGGGGAAAGTTTAATTCCCTACATGGATGGGAAGCGGAAGGATAATCTGGTATCCTACATCGAGACATTCCATCCTCGAGAGATGTTCCGCTGGGCTGCTTTAAGAGGAATCGTGGATGGGAAGATGAAGTATATCGATGCCCCTAAGCCGGAATTATATGATATGGAGATGGACCCAAAGGAAGAGCATAATATATACCAGGAAGAGAAACAGGTGGCATCAAGATTGAAGAAAGATTTAGACGGTTTAATCGAGAAATACTCTTCTAAATCCAGTTCAAGAAGAGGATTGTCCTCCGAAGAGCGGGAGAGATTGATGTCTTTAGGGTATGTCGTCGACAGTTCTCCAAGTGAAGGAGAATCTTCCGATTTTCCAGACCCTAAAGATAAAATAGATGTATGGTATACCTTGCAGGTAGCACGGAGCTTGCAGCGAAGAGGCGAAGACGAAAAGGCCGAAAAACTCTACAAAAAAGGGATTGAGATGGATCCCGATTGTTCCCTTCATTATCTTTTTTTAGGAGGATTATACCTGAAGGCTTATAGGCTTCAAGAAGCATATGACGTATTCAAGATGGGAACAAAAGCCTTACCTGAAAGCATCCCCCTTCATGATGGCTTGGCCAAAACTTCAGTCCAGATGGGAAAGTATCAGGAAGCCTTGAACGAGTGCGAAGCCATATTAACCTTGAATGATAGATATTTTAATGCCATAAGCCTGGCTGGATTATTATATAACCGCATGGGAGAGAATGAAAAGGCTATTGAATATTTACAACGAGCAGCTCGTATTGAACCGGAAAATAAGCTCTTATTGTTAGATTATGCACGTGTTTTATCCATTTCTGGCAGAACAGAAGAAGCTATAGATGTTTATGGCAGTTTGAAAGTTCATTACCCAAAAGATTTCAGGATATACCAGAACCTAGGAATAACATACGGGAATACGGGAGACCTAGAAAAATCCATAGAAAACCTGAAGAAAGCAATTGAACTGCATCCTACGGCTCTGGCCTTTTTCAATCTGGCAGTCGCTCTGGAAAAGACAGGGAGGATAGAAGAAGCCGTTCGTTATCTGAAAGCCTATCTGAGGACAACTCCTGAAGGCGATACGGCCCGAAAAAGAATGGCCCAAAAAAAAGTTGCCGAGTGGGAAATAAATCTAAATAGATAAATTCGGTTCTTATTCTGTTTTGCCAGATCAAGCAGAAATAATCGGGTCCATCACTTATAGATAAAAGGGGATGAAGTCGATATGGTTTGTTGTGCGAGTGAATCCGTGAACGTGACCTTTAATCGATAATGACCGGGGGACATATCTTTGATTTCGTACTCAAAAAGGAGTTCGTAGAGGTCGGGATTTGTTTGGAAGGGTTTGATAGATAGGATCTGAACCGCCTTATAGGAAACACCGTAATCATCGATAACCTCGAATTTCATATCTGTTTGGGGCACCTTTGCGGTTGGATGAAGTTTTAAGTTATGGATTCGTAACAGGAATTGACCTTGCGTGTGGGCAAAATATGTGGGGAGGATGCCCGGGAAAAATCTTTCTTTTCCGATCAAGAAAGGATAATCTACGGGCAGACTTTCTCCTTTTTTCCGTCCGGTTGGCTTTAGGGGATCATATCCGGGGATGGACAGCCAGCCTGGGTCTTTGTCGATGAATATAGGAGAGCTGACGATAAGTTTCGAATCTTCGTATCTTGGCACTGAGAGCTCTTGAGAAATGACTCCTGTCTCTCCTGTCTCGCTGTCTATTATGATGCATTTTATCCTGTAATCTCCGGGCGGAACCAGAAGAAGATCAAAGTATTTAATTCCGTGAGTTTTGAGCTTATTCTTGACTTTATTGATATTGATCTTGAGGGGATTATAGAAAAAATCTCTAAACTTGCCGTTGCTGTCAACAGCATAACCGTATATTTCAAGCTGCGCTTGTTTTCTTTTTTTTTCAAGAAACTGTTTTCCTGAGAACTGGAGAAACACCGGTATTCTTGCGATATCCCCAGTCCCCTCGAAGGCCGAGATAAAATACTCTGCCTTTATGTCGTTTCGATGAATGTCTTTGGTCACGAGCTCAGCGAGCTGCAATCTTTTCTCAAAATCCGTGTAATCTTTATAAGGCTTTTCTTCGTAATAACCTTTACGGTATGAAACCTCGAGATTTGATCTTTTAACTTTTACCTTGATTTTTCGGAATTTTCCCTCAGTTTTCTTGTTTTCAGGATAATATCCCAACAAATAGTATGAATTGGTAAGGTTGAGAAGTTCAGCTAAAGGTTTATCCAGATTATTCAGGTTGCGGTAGGCCTGGCCTCCCGTATCAGCGGCAAGGAGATGGAGAGTGTCCTGTCCTCGTCGGCGAGAAAAATAAAGGTCTTTGTCTTTATTATCGGTGATCTCGCCCGGTGCTCTGAGTCCACCGACATCCATGGTATGGATAAGGCAATCCGAAGCAGATATATTCTGAAGTGCCTGGGTTAAAGCTAATCTCAGTGTAGCATCGCCAAAGCGGTCCTTATCCGCTCTGGAGACAGCAATCCTATCAGCCGCAATGGCTTCTGTCTCATCACTTAATTCTTTCAAGGTTTTTCCGGTTAATACCTTGATGTCAAAACCTTCGGAGAAAAGTATCAGGTGTTTTCTTCCTTTGATGATGTTCAGTGTCTGCCCTAACGTTTTGAAAGCTCCCACATAGTCTTGGACATATCCTTTGTAGTCCTGCAGTCTGGCCTGCTGGATTTGTTTGGCCTGGGTGATGAGTTGATCCTCAAGTATTCCAGCTCTTTCCTTTGCTCCTTCATCCATATGAGATTGGATTTGAGAAGGAACCACAGGTCCGAACATAAACCCGATGGGTCCTCTTGCGATTTGAGTCTGAGGAACTAATCCCAGAGATTCTACCGCGCCTATGAGTTGTGCCTTATCACTGGTGAAATTGGTTAATATTTGGATGCCTTGTAAGACTGAGGAAGTCGCAACTGCCACCAAATCATGGGAAAGAATATTGTCCTTCAAGAATTTTAGGCCAGCTTCCCGGGCTCTCAGTATTCCTTTTGGTGAAGAAAATGAGAGGTCGAAGAGAAGGAAAAACTGCCTTCTGGCCGCTGGATAACGACGGGCAAGACTGGCTATTTCAGGTGAATCATTCTGGACGAGGACAAAGTGGGATATTTTTTGTTCTTTGCCGTCTTCAAAGATTTGAAAATCTTCGGGTTTGAGGTCAAGAACCGAATTTCCCTTTTTATCCACCACATACACAGGAATCTCGATGAGGAACACTTCCACCGTGTATTCTAGAGGTTTTTCTTGAGTTTGGGGAGAAGAGATCAGGGACAAGTTCCAACCGAGAAAAATTGTCAGGAAGACTATAAATGCGGCGACACTCATTCGATTTAGAAGTTTATGCTTCATTTTATCCTCCTCCCTGATAGCTGAGAGTGTAAGAAATCTATTTCGGAAAAAATGATCAGACTTTAATCTGGAATGTCTTGGAAGCTTTTTTATCTCCGGTCTTATTGGTTAAGGTGGCCTGCACAGAGTATTCTCCCTTGGCTAAGATGACAGGTATCTGTATGATAAGATCTTCCTCCTGCTTGTCTTCCAAAGAGTCTTCTGTCAGGGAAATATGGTAATCATCGTTGTGCCGGAGCACTGTCTTTTCGTTGCTGTCAAGGACTATTAGATCTAAGGATAAGGTTGTCTCCAGCATCTCTTTATCAGGTTTGTATTTAAGCCAAATTTTACTATAAGGAATCTTGACGAGAATTATGGGTATGTTGGAAGCCTCACTGAGTTCCAGATTAAAATCCAGTATAAACGAGTGTTGGGTTCTTTGTTCTACTAAATCTTCATGGTCTTCTCTTGTCTCTCTCAGGGCATAGTTGATCTCCCCGAGATGAGCAAGATTCGTTGATATCAATCTAAAAACGCCGTTGCTCTTCTCATCCACGAAGATAATCGGAAAATTTCCATAATACCAGACTTCTCTGGCTCTCTGGATTCCTCCTTGGACCTCCGTAGGATAGTATTTCCGGCTAAACGGGGGACCAAACAGGATATAGACCCGTCCTCTATCAGTCAACCAGCCAGGCGTGCCTTCGCCGCGGAACATTCTGTTGGCGCTTTCAATCCTTGCAAAATATTCTATTTTAAATTCGTTCTCTTCTGTTAAAGGATCAGGGTCTCTTTTTGCCCAGAATTCCTCGATAAAAGCTTCTCTCTCGGACTCTGGTAAGCGGAGGAATACTTTACGTTCTTGTTTGGTGATTATGAACCGGACTTTGGAGAAAAATTCCCTCTCATCGGGGCTGAGTTTTTTTTCCAGTTGGTAGGATTTGCAAGAAGCAAGGATAGCGAGGCAAGAGAGGAAAATCAGGATGCGGGTGGCTTCAGACTTATTCATTATTTTTTTTCTTTTAGGGAACGGATTTTTTCTTTAATGACTTGCTGGTTAGGATCTATTTCGAGTGATTTTTCCCAGGCTGTGATGGCCTCCTCCATTTTTCCTAAAAGAGAGTAACACTCACCGATCGAATTGAGGATAAGAAGATTTGTTCCGGTGTGAGATAAGTAATTTTTGTAGTGTTGAATGGCCGCTTCATATTCTTTCAAGGCTTGGCTGGATTGTCCCAAAAGCCTGAGGAATTCATGATTTTCTTGGGTGGAGGAGAGGAATGGCTGCAAGACATTCTTGATTTCTTTGTATTCTTTAAGGAGAAAAAGCACTCGACTGAATCCGTAGGCATACTTCAGGTTGGCAGGATTTCTCCGGTAGACAGATTCCAGAAGGGCTCTGGCCTCCTTGAATTGGCCTTTATTCAGATATTGGTCACCCAAGATAAAAGAATATTCCATGGAATACGTTGTCGGTACGGCTCGGGTGATCACCCAAGGCCTGGCTATTCTTTCCAAGGCTGCGAGGCTGAATTCGTTCTTTTCTTGAAGAATTTCGTTTCCATCTGCATCGATAAGGGCGACTTTTAAGGAGTAATAGCCGGGAGAAAAGTTCCGAAGCGGGAATATCTTAACAAAATTTGTCTTATCTTCACTTTCCTGGATTTTTTCAGTTTCTCTCGAGATCTCCTGTTCTTCTTTGATTAGTGTATACTGGAGGGTTCCTTTCTCTACTAAATCTGGGTTGAGACCGTGGACCTGGAAAAAGGAAACAAGATCGTCTTTTAGGGTAAATGCTCTGTTTGGTTGACAGAACAATTGATAACGATCAACAGCAAAGGGCTTGTAGTATTTTCGAGGACCTGTTAACGGCTCGACCTTGTAGCCCAGAAGAAGAGGTGTCATCACCAAAGAAGTGGCTTCCGGGATGAAAATGTCTGACTCGAAAGACGTGAATTCCTTGGACACGGTATTTTTAAGGAGGACATTGAGCTTATATTGGCCGGGAACCAAAGGAAACATATCTTGAATGGAATAGGACTTCAGCTTTATATCCTGGAGTTGCTCTTTATCGAAGTTTAGGGAATATGTTTTTTGGTACTGAAAGATTGTTTTTCCCTCTTGGTCAGTCAGTAGGGTGACCAACTCAAAATTGGAATAATACTTCTCTTCATACGACCCAACAGAAAGAGTTCGAGGATCTACAGAGAAATGGACGAAAAAGATATCTGAAGGACCCTTAATGAGGGTGACCAAATAATCACTTCCCATATAATTGGCCGTGTATTCCACTTCGACAACATCTTTATACTTGAGAAGTTTTTCTGCATAAAGATCATCGACCTTTTTCTGGGGGATTTGGAGAATATTAGACATCATTGTTTCTGAAGCTAAAGACGGATGGCCGATGTGAGGCCTTTCGCCAGGAATTAAGGTGAGAGAGGTTTGGGCTAATAAAACATCAATCTTTTTCAATTCTTCGTAGGCAGCCTCGTAGTCCGTGGAATCTCCATAATAATTCCTAAGGAGATTTTGAGGTCCATCTCTTACAGGGCTGTAAAGGACATATTCACCAATCCCTCTTTTTTTGAAAAAGGCGACGTTAAAGTGAGGGGGGAGGCCGTATTTGACATCACCTTGATAGAACCAAGTAATGACGGGGTAATGTTCATCAGAGCTTTCGTACCGGTCAATATCTATAGGTTTACCCAAAATGATATAAATTCTTCCCCGGTCGGTCATCCATCCCTGTCGGGTTGTTTCTCGACCAAAAAACGTATTGGCATAGGCGATCCGCCGGTAGTGTTCTTGTTTAAATTCATTTTCAGGAGAGCCCGGAGTAGGATCTCTCTGTTTCCAGAATGCCTCCATGAATATATCTCTTTCTTTATCTGAATTCAGTTGGAGGAAAATATCCTTTTCTTTTGGACGGATGATGTAAAGGACTTCTTCTTCCAGCCATTTTCTGTATTTTTCAGGGAGGTCCTTGGGTTTTTTTTTAGAAGCAGCAGTCTCTAGAGAGATAGAGAGGAAGAGCGCAAGAAGGAAAAAAAGGAGGCAAATCTTCTTCATCAATACACATTCATTATAGCCGTTTCCCAGGGATATATCAAGGAGATAGGGCTTGATGTAAGCATCCTTATTTTCGTGAAAAAACATGATTTCGGAAATTCCTCAGCTCCGTTCAGATTTTTAACGCCATTCCCTCACTGTCCTTCTCAGCGCCTGCGGAACTGCGCGCCTTTGTTCCTTGCAACCTTAGGTGATGTCCTCTGTACAAAACACAGCTTCCATCCTTGATAAAGGAACTGCTCAAACATCCTCGGCGCCCGACTTCATCGGGTGCCTTCGAAGGACAATTCGGGAAGGCTAAATCTTCAAGGTCGCTTCCGGAATTTCCAAAATCATTCGAGCTATCACGGCCTTATGGATGCTCCCAAGCTTGATCTTCGAAGCTTGAAAAGCTATCTTTTTTCCACAGCGCGGAGACAAAATGCGTATCTTTGCTGAAGAATTTTATTTTCAGGCTCGATTTCGATTGCTCTCTCAAAATAATCTAAAGCTTCAGCCCATTTTTTCTCCATCCACATTATCGTTCCCGCCAAGAATAGTACATCAAAAAATTTAGGGTCGATTCTTAAAGCCTGCTGACATGTCTCTATGGCCTCCTCCTTCATCCCTCCATTCAAATAGGCAAAACCTAAACCTGCAAGAATAATCTTAGAATCAGGCATTCTTTTCCTGCCTTGTTCTAAAAGTTGAACAGCTTCTTTTATCTTTTTCATTTTCTGGAATACATAGGCGAGCCGAACATAATTGTGAGGGATACGAGGATTTAAATGCAATAACTCTTCATAATATTGCTGTGCTCTCTTGAAATCTCCTTGTGTCTCATACACATTACCCTGGAAGAAAAGGCGGTATTCTGCGATCTTGTCTTTTGGATCAGGGAGAATCGACTCTTTTCTTCCTTCGGGGAGTCCGCTATCCACATAGCCGAGAGATCTTAGCTTTTCTCTTTCTTGAGACGTAAGCTTTTTTCTTCCGGCTTCTTTTTTTGCTGAAAACTCATGGATCATCCTCTCTAATTCCTTCTTCATGGCTGAGGCCACTTTTTTTCTCAGGTAAAAGACATTTTTTTCTTCCTGAGGGTCCAATTTCAGATTATACAATTCAGGCTTAGGAGCCTGGATGTATTTCCAATCCCCCGCGACCAATCCTATTAACCCAGAACAGCCATAATTCTCTTGAGGAAAGTAGGTCTCAATATATGAAGAAAGACTTTCCTTCTTCCTGCCTTCTATATAGGGTAATAGACTCACTCCCTGAATTTCTTTAACAACCGGGATCGTCAGCATCTCTAAAACTGTGGGCGCGATGTCAATCAATCTCGCCCGGGATTCCACAACTTTGTTTGAGGGCAAACGCTTCGGAAAATAGAGTATTAGTGGAATTCTCAGGGTGACATCGTATATAAAATAGCCATGATCAATTTCATTTTTTTCTCCGAACGCTTCACCATGATCACCGGCCAGGATGATGAAAGTCTTATCAAAGATGTTCTTTGTCTTCAATTTATCCACTATTCTCCCTATATAATGATCCATATAAGCTATTTCTCCGTCATAAGGTATCTCTGGGAATTCTTCCCTAAAAGGAGAAGGCGGATCATAAGGGACATGAGGATCAAAGAAATGGACCCAACAAAAAAACTTCTCATCGAAATTCCGGTCCAGCCAGTGGGAGAATGAAGTAAAAACCTTCTCGGCTCTCTTCTCCGACCTGAAATTTTTCAGTATCTCATCCGCGTCAAATGTATCGTCATAAGAATCAAATCCCTGATCAATTCCAAACCGGGAGTCGACCGTGAAGGAACTGACAAAAGCGGCCGTTTTGAATCCCTCCTCTCTCAAGACTTCGGCTAAGGTCAGATGGCTATTATCCAAATAATAAAAGCCGTTATTATGTACCTGATTATATAATGGATATGTCCCTGTTAATAAGGAGCAATGGGAAGGAAGGGTGAGAGGGACTTGACAATACGCATCGGAAAACATGACACCGTTGGCAGCGAGAAAATCTAAATTTGGAGTCTTTGCTTTTTTATAGCCGTAACACCCAACTCGATCCGCTCGCGTCGTATCCAGAGTTACGAGCAGGACGTTTAAATCATCTGATGTCTTTACTTCATCCTTATTTTTAAAGGAGATTAAAATCCAATTAATAATAATCACAATGATAACTTGAGGGATGACATAAAAAAAGATTCTATTCTGCGTCCATGTGATGAGTTTCAATTCTTTTCTCCTGAAGTTTCATCTCTACTTTCATTATAAATGAATAGAGTTATTTTTTCATATTTCAAAGCAGAACCATTTCATGAGTACAGAGATAAGAAATTGGTTTTCGGCTTCGCTGGCTGAGCAGGCGAATTTGACTCGTCTTTCCCATCGATCATCGAGGGCAAGTGTAAAACATGACTCAAAAGGATGTCAAGAACGGACTAAAGGCCGAAGGATGGCTCTTCGATGCGGTTGGGGGTGCCAAAAACGCCGAAAATCAACCAGACCTCTTCTTCTGAATAAAGAGAGAACTATGAAAAATAATTGGTCGACGGTTCAGCGCTCATCAAGAATTCCTGACAGGCAATTCTGGCGGGGGAGGTCTCTCCGCCACAAATGTCAGCTTGAGGTGATTGATGATGCGATCAACCGCCATATGGTCTGAGAGGAAGGCGATGATGCGCATCTGGCCGCCACATAGGGGACAGAACAAAGGATCGACTTTCAAAGGCTATAAATTTCACTTTGCAGGTGGCACAAAGATGGGGGGCAGGTCAGTCGCTTAGGGCATGATGACTTTATTTCAGGATGTCAGCAGGTAGAAATTACGGAAAATTGTAGGAGATTTGATGCAAGACCAAAAAGGAAATACTTATATTTTAGAACTCCGTAGATACTATATGCTGAAAGGAAAGCCAGATTACCGTCTAAAGCTTCTCTTCCTTCTCATCAATGGTCTTTTCGATTTCGTCTACCTCTTGAAGCAGCTTCTTTATCTCTGTCGTTCCATCTGAAATTGTCTTCTGACCTTCTTTGACCAGGACTTCGTATACATGTCTTCCTATTTGAGCAAAACGCTTTTCAGCCTGTTTTTCAAGCTGCGCAATCTCAAACTTCGCTACTCCCTTTTCCCCGAGCTCTCTCGATTTCTCCGCTGCTTTTTCAAAGATCTCTTTTGTAGACAAGACTCCTTGACTTAAGAGATCTTTCGATCGTTCCCAAAATCCCATTGTTTAGCCTCCTGTAGATTGATAAGAATAATAGGTGATTCATCGGCCCAACGCCGACATATACCCACACTATAATACTCCTAACACTTCAATAGTTCAATAGTCACGCTTGTCACGCCACACGCACGGAGAATCCATGGACTGAGCAGTCAATCTTACGATGAAAAAGCAGTAGCGGTGGTAACTGACTGAGAAGGCTCCTAAAATCTTTTGAACTCGTGCAAAATATTAAAAACACATACGCTAAGGTGAAATTGAAAGATAAGGCAAAAATCCTGAAAATTCTATCTTCGACCTACCGACCTTCTGATTCGTAGTCAGATTGTAAATAGATGTTTTTTTGAGCTTCCTTTTATGCTGTGTTAGCAAGAAATCCCTAATGACATTATGGTCAACATTTTCAAGCTCAACATTTCTTTCCTTGAAATAATCAAGCATTATACTTATGTCTCTTTTGTAAGAAGCAATGGTATTCGGGAGTACATACCTTTCATGCTTAAGGTAGGCTATAAATTGGTCCAACTTATCTATCATATTTTTTCTCCTTTATAATTTTAGTTCAATGGGGCCAGTAAACTATTTGCGATCTTAAAAAAAGTCAAACTATCCCCTTAGTTGCTTTGAGTTTATTTTGTGTATGGGAGAGGGGCTTATCTTAATGCGAATGAATAGGCAGAAAAATACGCGTTATGAGAAAACCTAAGAATGAGAATCGTCAACTAAAGATAAAGCGACACTCGCGCTTATAAGCGGCTTATGTATTTCGGGAGGCCAGGGCTTTATGGTCTTTGGCTTCCACTTGCCTCAATTTGGATTCCTTCTTTGACCTTTTTAATCGGCAATATTGCAACATAGTATCAAGAAGGGGGGTCAGTATTAAGCGGTTCAACGTCAAATCTTCGTTCTTCTGACCAATCACTCCACTTATCATTTACATATGCTCTCACCTTCCATTTCCAATTAAAACGGTTACTATCAATAATGTAGCTGCCACTTTTCACATAATGGTATGAAGAATCATAGACTACCTTGTCATCATCAATCAATGGAAGCACAGATCCTGTGTGTTCAACATACAAATGATATTTTGTCGCTCCGATAACATCTGACCAATCAAAATCCCACACAATAACATCTCTTAAGTCAGATCGCCCATTATCAAGTACTGCTCCTTCTTCTGGTGAAATCAATTTTGGAACCGTATCTACCTTTAAAACAGCATTTACTGTTGTAGTGGCATCTTTACTAACATTAGTTGTATCTTCCCAATCTTGATATTGTTCCTTCACTAATTTGATTATGTGAGAACCAACCGAAACATTGGTCAAAAGAGCATTTGTTTTTTTTCCAGTATTATTTCCGTCTAAATAGATTTCTGCTCCTGTCGGAGTAGAATTAACTTGAATTGATCCAAAATCAAAAGAGAGAAGTTCTGGAGTAGTAGGAGTTTCCTTACAGCTATAAAAACAGTAAATAAGAGTTGTTGTCAACAGTGAAGATAAAAATGCTTTTTTGAAAATTTCAAATTTTTTGTTATTCATTTTTTGCTTCTTTTTGCTGTTAATTCTTTAATGTGAGAAAATTCATTTATCCAAGCCGTCTATCGGAGGTACTAATTCCCTCAGTGTCCTTTTTCTATCCAGGGAAGCCGAGGCTTTAGAGTCTTTGGCTTTTACCTGCCTCAATTTTCTCCGGAAATTCAGAACAATGAAGACTGGAAGTGCAAAAATAAAGATAAGCACAACAGCGGTAACTATCGGACCTAAATGGACCATTAAGTAACTGAAAATGACTATAGGGAAAAGGTTGATCCGAACGGAAACCTTCAATGCTTTGTGTTTCGTAATTAAATTAGCAATAAATGGCGAATATTTGTAATACAATTCAACAAACTTCCGACCAAGTTTGCTGGGTATAAGATAAGTGTCCCTGAAATCTCGGAGATTCCTAACATAAGGGTGTAACAGAGAGCCATAGGCTGCTGTTGCAATGAAGCAGCCAGGGTCATAGCCTCCCCCGCCCCATTCGGTGTCATAATAATCTCCGCCTCCGCCTCCGGGTGTACCTGAGCCAAAACTGGCCCATATAAATTTATCTGAATCCATAGTTATAATAATTGAATTATCATAGAGATGATCTGAAGGTACATCTCCAACCCAGTTAGCAAAATAATAGTTCTCACTAGGAATTGCTGAAATCTGGACTTCTGTTCCAAGATCATAATGGTAAGCTCCTGGCGCAGGATCGGTTGTCCCCCCTCGTGGCCTAACATTACCTATTGATAGAAGAGGTTTTTCTGTACAGAGCTCTAATACAGTTGCATTAGTATCTTGGGGGGAAATATCAGTTTCCTGAGGCATAATATCTGTATCTTCTGGCTCTATATTTGTATCTTCAGGGCTAATATCAGAAACTGAAATGTTGGCATCGGACTCTTTTATGAATCTACATGGTAAGTCAATATTCCCATCTGGAAGAAGCTTTGAAATCCATAAAAAATCTGCATCTGCTTGATGATGCGGCAAAAAAGTACTTGCAACAATATAACCTCCATCATATGTCTGTTGAATATGACAAGCATATGTCGGGAAAACATGATAAGGATCGTGATAAATTTTTTCCGCAGGTTTTTTTTGCCACTCAATATCTCCAGCTGAGGAAAGCTTTAAAATCGTCCAACATGCGACAACATAACCCCCGTCACTCGTCTGCTGAATGGAGGACAATCCAGAAGTATATCTTATGCCCACACAGGCACGCTGCCACTCTATATCTCCAGTGGAGGAAAGCTTTAAAAAGAAATAATACGCAGTATATGAAGTATATGAGCCAGTGACAATATACCCTCCATCAATTGTCTGCTGTATGGAATCAGCAGCTCCTCCTCCATAGATTTTTTGCCACTCAATATCTCCAGCTGAGGTAAGTTTAAAAATACAGATATCCCCACTAGCCTTGCCTGCGACAATGTACCCTCCATCAATTGTCTGCTGTATGGAATTAGCTTCTCCTCCTCCATAGATTTTTTGCCATTCAATATCTCCAGCTGAGGTAAGTTTAAAAATACAGATATCCCCACTAGCCTTGCCTGCGACAATGTACCCTCCATCACTCGTCTGCTGTATGGAATTAGCTTCTCCTCCTCCATAGGTTTTTTGCCACTCAATATCTCCAGCTGAGGTAAGTTTAAAAACCCATATTTCTATCTCATCGCCAAAAGAGAAAGTGTTGCCTGCAATAATATAGCCTCCATCGCTTGTTTGCTGAATACAGGTAGCATAACCGTCATCATTACTTCCTCCATAGGTTTTTTGCCACTCAATATCTCCATCTGAAGAAAGCTTTAAAATCCAGATATCACTCTCTCCAGCACCAAAAGATGAAGTCGAGCCTGCCACAATATACCCTCCATCAATTGTCTGTTGAATGGATCTAGCAGCATCTGATTCACTGCCTCCATAGGTTTTTGCCCATTGGGCATAGAGTGAGAGAAAAGAAGTATAAATGAGGAAAAACATTCCTGCCAAAATGATTCTTTTCATTTTACTCACCCTCAGACACAAGAAACTACAACAAAGACTTTTTTGACATTTTCCTTACCTTAATTCTTTATTTATCAATAAATAATTTAAGTTCTCTCAACATAAAAGTTGTTAAGAAGTTGTTAAAAGTTTGCAAAAAGTTTGTTAAGATTTCTACTCCCTTGCTGTTAATTCCTAACGTGAGATTTTCCTTCCCCCTCAACCGTCTCACCTATGAGGCAGTTAACGCTCAGCGTCCTTTTCAATCCAGGGAAGCTAGGGCTTTAGGGGATTTGGTCTTTCAACCCAGCCAGCCTCTTC
>JABAOC010000326.1_pt3 | contig 18262 bp, 14 predicted proteins | sample 7062161 | NCBI WGS metagenome assembly JABAOC01 (sample SAMN14538625, study PRJNA623070) | marine sediment metagenome | biome: marine biome [ENVO:00000428]; feature: marine pelagic biome [ENVO:01000023]; material: deep marine sediment [ENVO:00002113] | place: India: Gulf of Khambhat ... | reverse complement strand
TGCACGACGGCGGGGGCATCTATTGCTTCGCCGGCCAGGGCCTGATCCTGCGGGGCAACTTCATCCACGACATCATCGACACCGGCGGCTACGGCGCTTCCGCCTACTATCTGGACGAGCGTTCGGAGAATTGCCTGGTCGAAGGTAACCTGTCCGTCAATGTCGCTCGCCCTTCACACAACCACATGGCCGTGAACAACACGCTTCGCAACAACGTCTTCATCCACGAGGGGGACATGCAACTCACCTTCCCTCGCTCCTCCGGTTACACGTTCGAAAGAAACATCCTCTGTGCCGGAGGCAAAATCACCTTCGATAATTTCGAAGCGATCTCCACGGCGGCGGGCAACGTCTTCTTCAGCGGCGCGGGCCAGGTGGAATGCCGCAAGCTCGACCGATACAGCCGCACCGGCAGCTATTCCCTGGAGCCGGGCACGTCCAACGACCAAACGGATCCGATGCTCACGGCATACCAACAAGGCAAAGTGGAGTTCGCCCCCGGGTCGGCTGCTCTGAAGCTGGGCATAAGCCCGATTGACGTCAGCCGGGCCGGCCCCCGGCCGTGATCCGGCGCTTGTCCAGCGGGCGGCACGACGCACCCGATGGTGGAAAAATCGGGTGCGGCCGGAATACGGTGGTGGGTTCTGCACCGGTCCGGAGAAGCTGTAGTATGGCCACGGTCTGTCATGTCGAGCGAGGCGAAGCGCAGTCGAGACATCTGGCTGCGAATTTGACGTGTCGCTCTTTCGCCGCCAGATTCCTCCACTTCGGTCTTCGGCCTCCGATCGAAATGACAGGGTCGAGAAGAGGTCGGAATCCGCCACCGCCTTCCGACCGCACCCGGAAAATCCGTACTTGCGATGTGCTGCTGACTCATCTATTATGTGTGGCGTGTCGGCCGGCCGTGATGGATACGGGACGCCGGCCGGAAACGGTAAGCAGCAGGTCGTGGATCATTCTGTTGAACGGAGTCGGAGTATGGCAAACGCGAATGAAGTTCCTGAGACGCCGCAGAGTCCGCAGCCCGGTCCGGCCGAGCCACAGGGCCCGGCGAACGTGCCGCCCGCGGTCGAGCCGCCCGCTCGCGAAACCAACAAGGATGCCCGCATGTGGGCGATGTTCGCCCATCTGGCTGGTTTTGGCGGAATAGTCATCCCCGCCATCGGTGCCGTGATCGGACCACTGGTAATCTGGTTACTCAAGAAAGAAGAGCATCCGTTCGTCGATGAGCAAGGCAAGGAGGCCTTGAACTTCCAGATCACCATGCTGATCTACGGGTGTGCGGCGGGACTTCTCACTCTTCTATGCATAGGGTTTGTGCTGGCGGTGGCGGTTGTTATCGTGGATGTCGTTTTTGTGGTGATCGCGGCCATCAAGGCCAACGACGGCTATCACTACCGCTACCCGTACCCGTTGATCATACGTTTTGTCAAATAACAATGTGTGAGGCGGGCGAGCGGTTGTGCTGAGGAGTTTCCGGGAGGCCCGCCTTCAGACCGTGCCGTGCTGCGCTACGCTCGATACGCCGGACCGCGAACGAACTGCCTGCAAGTCGTACCATATGCTCGTCGAGGTGACAGATGAAATCAGAACGTATCTCAAGACGGGAACTTATGGCCGGCGTTGGCCTCTCTGTAACGCCGTTCGTCTGGCGTGCCGCCTCGGCCTTTGCTCGATCGACCGACTCGGCGGAGGCAAGACCCAATTCTTCTGTACTTCCCGATGGCCCTGACCCATGGTCCCTTCGTGCCCACACCCGACGGCGCGGAAGCAGCTACGGTTCGAGCGCGTCTCCAGCGTGTTCTTGACTCCTTGCATTGATTGCAGCGCGAGGCCATCTGTTGTTGGATGCCGCGCTGTATCCTCGGGGAAAGCCTTGCCGCCGTTGCTCTAAAGATACCATAGACCGCCCATGGCTGCGCCTGACCCGTGCCGCACGACGTATATATCTTCGGCAGGTGTTGGCATCTTGTGCAGCGAGGTCCAAAAAACGTTGATGTACGCCCGCCGGCTCGTAGAATGATGAGATGCGCAAGGTGCTCTGCCAGGCAGAGACCATTTTGGCCTTTTGCCTTGCGGCAGGCGTTCATCCCCGGGGCCCGATATAGTCAAGGTAGGCCGGCGGCGGTTTGCTTGCAGTTCTCTGGGAGATTTGACTGGTGCGTATCGCTTTAGGGCAGTTCAATGCGACGGTCGGTGATTTGGCCGGCAATGTCGCGAAGATGAAGAAGATGTGGGCCGAGGCTGTGGCGGCCGGCGCGGACCTGGTCGCCTTTCCGGAACTGGCTATCTGCGGCTATCCGCCGGAAGACCTGGTGTATAAGAGGCAGTTTGTCGAGGACAATCGGGCGGCCGTTGAGGCACTGGCCGCCGCCTGCCCGGCCGAGATGCTGGTTGTGGGCTTTGTGGAAAGGTCTGACGGCGGGCTGTTCAATGCCGCCGCCGTGATCCGGGCCGGACGCCTTGTCGACACCTATCGCAAGTCACTGCTGCCCAATACCAGCGTGTTCGACGAGCAGCGGTATTTCAGGCCGGGCAACCGCCCGGTTTTCATCGACGTCGCAGGGCTGCGGGTCGCTCTGACCATCTGCCAGGATATCTGGGACGAGGTATGGTTGGCCCGCTTTTTTGCCGGGGTGGACCCGTTCGACCTGCTTCTCAACATCTCCGCCTCACCCTTCCACGCCGGCAAGATCCTCACCCGATGCCAGGTCGTCGCCCGAAGTGCGGAAATCCTTCATTGTGCCGTGGCTTATTGCAACCTCGTCGGCGGCCAGGATGAGCTGGTCTTCGACGGGCGAAGCATCCTGGCGGATTCGACGGGCCGGATCGTTACCAAGGCCAAAGCGTGCGAGGCCGACCTGCTTCTTGCCGACATCGAGAGCGACGGGACTGGCATTCGCGTCAGGCCGCTTGGACCGCCGGCCCCCCAACCGGACGGGCCGGTCGAAGAGATCTATCAGGCCCTCGTGCTGGGGACCAGGGACTACACCCTCAAGAACGGTTTCACGCAGGCGCTGGTGGGAATCAGCGGCGGGATCGATTCGGCTGTGACCGCCGCCGTGGCCGCGGAGGCTTTGGGCGGCGAGAACGTCCAGTGTGTCACCATGCCGTCCCGATTCAATCGCCCCGAGACCATCGCCGACGCGAAGCACGTCGCGGACAACCTTGGCTGTCCGCTGCTGACGATTCCCATCGAGCCGATACTCGCGCAGTTCCATGAGTCGCTCGAAGTCGAGCCGCACTGGGACGACCAGGGCCTGGCCTATGAGAACCTCCAGGCCCGGATTCGCGGCATGATCCTCATGTCCCTGAGCAACCAGACCGGCGCGCTGGTCCTGACCACGGGCAACAAGAGCGAGGTCTCGGTCGGCTATAGCACGCTCTACGGCGATACCGCCGGCGGTTTCAGCGTGATCAAGGACGTTCTCAAGACGGTGGTTTACGAGTTGGCCCGGTACATCAACCGGCGCCGGGGGCGCGAGGTCATCCCGGCCGCGGTGATTGAGAGAATTCCGTCTGCGGAACTGAGGCCCGACCAGAAGGACTCGGACTCGCTGCCCGAGTATGACCTGCTCGACAAAATCGTCACGGGTTACGTCGAGCAGGACAAATCCGCGCGGGAGCTGGTGGAGGAAGGTCTGCCGGCCGAGGTCGTCCAGCGAGTGATTCGAATGATCGACCGCAATGAGTACAAGAGGAGGCAGTCGCCGCCGGGGGTGCGGATCACGCCGAAGGCCTTCGGCAAGGACCGCCGGCTGCCCATTACGAACCACTATACAACCACGGTCACGCGCCGAGACAATCCGTCGCGCGCGTAGAGCCGGCAGCGATGCCGGCCCGGTTATCCACCTTCGGCGAGACCGTCGAGGATGGCGCGGGCGAAGGTCGAGGCCGCAAGCGGACCGGTGGCCGTAATGGCGAGCCCGTCCTTTTCCACGGGGTTGCCGGTGTAGTTGGCGCCGCCCTGGATGAGCCGGTCCTTCTCCGCGAGATAGGCGGTGGCCGTCGCGCCCCTCAGGACATCGGCGTTGGCGAGAATGGTGGGGGCTGTGCCGATGGCTGCCAAAACCTTGCGCCGCGCGAAGGCTTGGCGCGCGAGGTTCAAGGCGACAGCATTGCTGAAATAATCCACAGTCCCGGTGCCGCCGATGAAGACCACGGCGTTGAAGTTGTCGACGTTGACCTGGTTGAGAAGGAGGTCGGCCTGCGTGGTTCCGCCGAGCATGCCGGTGAGCACGCCCAGTCGGGTACTGGCCACGATGACCTGTACGCCCGCCAGCTCCAGGGTACGTCTCGTTTCGACGAATTCCGCATCCTGAAAGCCCCGGGGCGGAAGCACCATCAGCGCCACCTTGGCCGTCTGCAGCCCGGGGCTCTGGATCGTCCCGGCCTGCGGGGCTTGGCTGGCCGGGTATCCGACAAGAGCGACGTAAAGCGGCTCAAGGCTTCTCGACAGCGGGACGACCCTCCTGACACTGTTCGTCTCGACACTGTCAATGCTGACCAGCGCCAGACCCAGAGCCAGTGCCTGGAGTTGAAGGCTTTGCGACATCCGCCCGGCCTGCAGCAGCATGACCGTCCTGGCACGGGTTCCATAGCGGGTCGCGAAATCGCGCAAAGAGCCCGTCAGAATGACCTGGCAGCCGCCGGCCGGTGCCCCGGGTTGATTCAGCACCGCGGCGGCCAGGGCTTGGCGCACGTCCGTGTCGCCGGTCTGTTGCAGGGTGTGATCCGCCGGATTGTAGAGATATATTCCGTCGGGCAACACGAAATAGATCTTCATCGCGCCCACGTCGGGAGGCAACACTGCCAGCACGGCGGTATTTGTAGCCGCGGGCACTCGCGCGCCCTGCATGGCCCAGGCAAGCTGACCGACCTTGGTGAACTCGAGCCGCTGGTTTCCCGGCGGTTCCATATTGGGCTGTCCGGCGAGCGCCTGCTCGAGACTGACGGCGCTGGTCGTCACCGGCTCGGGAAGCTGAATCGTCTTGAGGCGCGCGGCACTCGGCCTACGCCGAACGCGGCTGGGCTGCTGCGGCTGTCGCGGCAAAGGTTGCTGCGGCTGTAGAGGCACCATCTGCTGCGGGGCCTGCGCTGTCGGGGGTGGCTGTTGTTCTCCCATACAGGTCGCGGCAATGGCCAGGAGACCCAGAAGCATCACGCGTGTCCTGTGGGGGCATTGTACGACGTGAACACGGAACGACATCCGGCCTTCCATCGGCTTATCCTCCAATATGCTTGTGACGGCCACCTGCCATCATACCTTTGCACAGTATAGACTAACGAATACCGGGCCTCTTTGCCAGCGTATTTCCTCCGTGGCAGTCAGTGACCGGTTGCCGCACCTGCGGGGGGCAGGTTCTTCTTGAACGGCCTGTAGAGCGGGTCGCCGATCAGGACCATTTGCCAGGAATTGAACGGCTTGGTGAGATAGAAGGCCTCGACCAGGCAGTTGCCGTCGAACAAAGCGTGAAAGAACGCCTTGGGCTCGGGGAACGCGTACAGGTACGGCTCGGCCACCGCCCCCAGCGTGGCGGTGATGCCATCCTTGAGCAGGGCCGGACACCACTGCGTGCTGTTCGGGTCGCGCAGATTGGCTGCCTCGAAGCTGGCAATGTGAAATCCGATTGCCCCCTCGACGAACGTGAAGGCATCGACGTACTTCTTGAGGCTGTACCAGCCGCAGTAGAGCGCCGTCTGGGGGCAACTGTCCGGTAGGAACAACGCCTCCGTCGATTCCTCCTGTACGGTCAGCACGGTTCGCAGCCTCGTTAGCAGCGCCAGGTCGCGCAGGGATTGATCGTAGCGCCCGTAGAGGTCCTTGTGGAAGAAGCCGCGTGAGTCGATGCAGGCGGCGCCGGTGAGACCCTTGTGTTCCGCCGCCAGGGCCTTGTCGATTAACCCCATCGCGATGCCGGCGCTCGGGCCGTCGAGCCGGGAAACCATCAAGGTCTTGAAAGGGTGCGGGGCCGGGTTGCGCAGCGCGTTCGGCTGCCAGCGATAGAGCTCATACGCGCCCCAGAGAACCAGGGACAATTCGCTGTCGACCGAGGCCTCCGTTTCTTTTCCGGTGATCCGGTCTATATCCATCTGGATTTGTGCGGGCCTGGCCTGCCGGTCGCGGTGGACGGGGGAGTTCGCCTGCCCTTTCTGCTCTAATTGTGCGAGGGCGTCTTTTTCCTGCTGGAGATACTGCCGCAATTCCTTGAGCTGGGCCTCATAGCCGGGCAAAGGCTCGCGGCGACCCACCTTGAAAGGAATGCCGTATGTCGCCACAAGGCAGCGGATCTTGCCGAGGTCACCGCGGGTCGAGAAGACCCTGCGGATGGGTCCCGCGAGCCGCTTGTCATAGTCGGTCCGGCTGATGGAGTCGCGAAGCTGCGGCCCCAGGGACACCGGCAGCACGTTGCCCGAGGGTATGCCCCTTTTCTCGCAATAGTATCGGGCGAGCTTCATCGAGGCCGGTTGGTCCGTGTTGGCGAGCACCAGGATTTCATTGGGCTCCAGCGCCAATCCGAGCCGGCACAGGGCCAGCGTGATGAGCAGTGCTGCGGTCGCAGTCTTCCACATGACAAGCCACTTTCGGACGGTTCGTCCACGGGTTCGTTCCACCACGGTATTCTCTCAATAGGACGGCTGCGAGACGGCCGCGTTTCGCCTCTGACAGCGACTATGATTGAGGCTTTCGTATCCCCCGGTGGCATCGGCAAGGCCGCAGACCCTGGCGATGGCTTTTTGTGTCGCGGGCATCTTGCCTGTGATTCAAGGGCGCTCGCGCCCTCGACACGGGGGACGCCTTTGATACGTCGCGGCCAAGCCCGCCCTCGGTGCGGAGCGCCGCTGCCCGGCCGGGCTGCGCGGGGGGATGGCCGCCACACGACCATCGGCGAGCCGCGCTTGCCGCCGCCACCCAAAGCTTGATGATGTGCTATGGGGACTCGTGCGTAGTCGGCATAGAGACTCGTCGGGCCAAATGCGATGTCCACCCTGGTGTGGATATGCTCCGTTCAATAGCGAAAACATGCTTACGCGAGTAAGCATGGCACCCAGTCTCTTTCCCGTAGAACAGCAGGACCCGTGAAACGCGGTGCTATTCGGGTCCGTAGCCTCCGTAGGGCTGATCGGGCGGGTAGGTCGAAGCCACTTCCTCGTAGTCATCCAGCCAGCAGGCGCTCGGATTGCTGTTGAAGACGAGAAACCGGCCGTTATCGTTGTCGTCGGCCGCCCGGTGGTATTTGAAGTACGTCCGCCCCGCCCATTTGCCGACGATCTCGATTTTGCCGGTCGAGTGGGACATCGTATAGCGCAGCCGCTTGGCCAGGCCGGAAACGCGTGCCTTCGCCTGCTCGACGATCTCATAGCCTTCTTCGATGGGGACCGTGTACGCCTTGTTTCCGACGGCCGGCCGGCACTGGAAGACATAGTACGGCGCAGCGCCGACGAACGATAATCGGCGAAACAACTCCGCCAGGATTTCCGAATCGTCGTTGACGCCTCGGATCAGAGGTGCCTGGTTCGCGGTTATGGCCCCGGCTTTATGCAGGAGCTCGAGTGCCTCGATGGCTGCGTCCGTCAGCTCGCGCGGATGGACGAAGTGCGTCATGATGTACATCTTTTTGTGGGCCGTGCTGTACCGCTCGAACATCCGGAGCAGGGCGGGGTCCTCGATGACCCGGTAGGGATTGAACGAGAGCATCCGCGAGCCGATCCGGATGATTTGCACGTGCTCGATCTCGCGCAGCCGCCGGACGATATCGGCGAGCTTCGGCGTCGCCAGGGCCAGCGGGTCGCCGCCCGTCAGCAGCACGTTGGTCACCTGCTCCTGTCCCGCGATGTATTCCATGGCCGCCGGCACGTCGCGCAGGCGCTCCTGCCCGGAGTCCATGAAGACGCGCTTGCGAAAACAGTACCGGCACTGCCCTTCGCAGACGTCGCTGACCAGAAGCAGCACGGTGTAGGTGTACTTGTGCTCGACGCCGGGCATGACCGTATACGTATTCTCATTAGACGGGTCGAGCCGGCCCCATTCTTCCAGTTCCTGTATCTGTGGCACGATAATCCGGCGGATCGGGTCGTTCGGGTCGTCCCAGTTGATCAGGGCCAGATAATAATCGTTGCTGCGAAAGGCAAACCGCGCCGCAACTTTCTCCAGCACCGTTTTCTCCTGGAGGCTGAGCTGTTCGATCTGGTCTATTCGCGTGAGACGCCTGCGATGACGCCCTGTCTGTATCGTCATACGAGTCACTCCGTCTGTTGTGAATCGTGTTTCTCGGCCGGTGGTCTATGACCGCGCGTGTGCTCGGTCCGGGAATATCGCCCTTCGTAAATCCCCTGGCGCGCGAACACCCGCGTCAGCGTGGCGAGAAGGATCCGGCCATCCAACCACAAACCGGCCTGCTCCACGTATTTCACGTCGAGTTCGAGTTTTTCCTCACGAGTCAGTCGCCCCCGTCCGGAAATCTGGGCCAAACCCGTCAGGCCGGGCTTGACGAGGAGTCGTTTCCTCTGCCGCTCGCTCCACTCCGAAATCTGCGACATGTACAGGGGCCTGGGACCGATGAGGCTCATGTCGCCTATTAATATAATACACAATTGCGGCAATTCGTCAAGGGAATATTCCCGCAGAAATCGGCCCAGTCGCGTGAGTCGGGGGTCGGCCCCGGATTTCGGACTGGGCCCGTACGGGTCGACATCGAGCCGCATCGTCCTGAATTTATAGAACGTGAACGGTTTTCCTCCCTGGCCCGCCCGCTCCTGCCGGAAAAGAGCCGGTCCCCGGCTCGTGAGCCGGATGGCCACAGCGATTCCCAGCAGCAGGGGCGACAGAATCACCAGCAAAATACCGGCGATTAGTACATCGAATACTCTTTTCAGAAGACCACCCATGGATCATCCCTGCATAGTGACAGGACCTTCAGCGCAATCGCGACGTTCCGCCGCGGCCCGTCATTCCCGCGCAAGCGGGAAGCCACGAACGTTTTGAGGAGAATATCGGTCAAAAAAGCCGGGCGTACTGCGGCGCGAGCATTTCGTAGGTGTGTCTGCTCTGCACGTACCGCCGGGCCCGCTCGCCCATGTCGCGCAGCTCGTCCGCAGGCGTCTGAATGACCCTGCGCAGGACCTGCGCAAGGGCCGGCGGGTCTTCGGCGGGAATTGAAAACCCGCAGCGGGCCTCGGACACCAGATCGTACGGGGTGTCGATGGCAAAAATGACCGGCAGTCCCGCAGACATGTACTCGAAAAGCTTATTAGGGCTGACCCCGTATTTGAACAGGTCTTTTTTCTGCAAGCCGATATACCCGAGGTCGGCCGCCCGCGTCAGGGCGGGCATCTGCGACCGCGCCACCGGAGGCAGAAAATCGAGATTCTCCAGATGCGCCGCTCGGGCCCGCTCCTGCAAGCGGGCCTTCTCCGGGCCCTGTCCGACGAGCAGGAAGTGGATTCCGTGCTCGTCTCTCAGGAGCCCGGCGGCCTCGACTACGCACTCCAGGGCGTTGGCTTCTCCGTGCGTGCCGCTGTAGAGGACGATCCGTTTGCCCTGTCGTTTCAGGCCCTCGATGACTCCCCGGTGCAGGTCAGGCAGCTCCTCAACATTCTCTTGCGATGCCTCCAGGTCAAAGCCGTTCGGAATGTGAACGAACTTCGCCTCGTCGAGGCCGTGTGCGGCCATGTACTCTTTGGCGCCCGGGCAGAGCGAGACGGCGCAGTCGCAACGTTCATAGCCGAGCCGCTCGGCCCAGGCCATGGCCCGGATGAACGGATGCTGCGGCGAGTGGCCGCTCAACTCGATGACCGTCAGGGGCCAGAGGTCCCTGACCTCGAAGATGAACTTCGCCCCATAGTGCCGCGCCAAGCGATGGCCGTTGAAGGCGACGAACGGATGCGGTGACGAAGCGATGACGACATCGGGTCTCGGCAGTTGCCTGAGCCGGCGGAAGGCCAGACGTGACGAGAACTCCACCATGTTGAGGGCTCTGCGGAAGTCGTTCTTCTCATACCGATGGGCGTTGATCCAGACGTACGGGACGCCGTCCACCTCCGCGCTTCGTTCCTCCGGCGGCTTCGTGAGCAGGTGGTGGAAGGACGCACACACGATGGCCGGCCTGAGGCCCATCCGCCGAAAATGCTGCGCGAGGTAATAGTGCCGGTATTCCATCCCGTGGATCCGGCTGCCCGCATAGTGGTTGATGATCCAGATGACTTTGCCGCTCTCCATCGATATTTCGCACCCGTCAGGGAGTACGCGTCATCTTGAGTGCAGCGAAAGATCCGGGCCGCGGATTTGAGAAACCTCCCACTGCGGACCGGATTCCCTCGTCGGCGGCTCAGGATGACAGCTCTCGTGAACGCACATAACGCACCTCAGCTCACGAAATCCAGGATGCTTTTCACGACCGTATCCTTCATCTCGTCCGTCAACTCGGGATAAATTGGCAGCGCCATGATTTCCCCGGCCGCCTTCTCGGCCTCAGGGAAGTCCCCTTCCGCATAGCCGAGATACGCGAAGCACTCCTGCAGATGCGCCGGCACCGGGTAGTAGATTTCGCACCCGATTTTGTTCGTCTTGAGGTGTGCAACGACCTCATCGCGCCTCGGCACGCGGATGCAGTACTGGTTGTAGATGGTCCGGCAGTCCGGGCTGATGTAGGGCGTTTGCACGACGGTGCCCGCGAACTTCTCGTCGTAGTAGGCGGCGTTGCGCCGGCGGGCCTCGGACCAGTCATCGAGGTGCGGCAGCTTCACCAGCAGGGCCGCGGCCTGCACGGGATCGAGCCGGAAGTTGGCGCCGATGAACTTGTGATAGTACTTGGGCTCTTGGCCGTGATTGCGCATGAGCATGAGGCGGTGATAGAGTGCCTCGTCGTTGGTGACGACCATGCCGCCGTCGCCGATGCCGCCGAGGTTCTTGCTCGGGAAGAAGCTGAAGCACCCCGCCGTGCCGAGGCTGCCGGCCTTCCTGCCCTTGTAGGTGCTCGTGATGGACTGCGCCGCGTCCTCGATAACCGACAGCTTATACCTGTCGGCCAGGCCCGTGATGGGGTCCATATCCGCCGTCTGGCCGAACAGATGGACCGGAATAATCGCCTTCGTCCTCCTCGTTACCGCCGTCTCAATCTGGCCGGGATTGAGGTTGTACGTCTTCGGGTCGATATCGACGAAGACGGGCGTGGCCCCCACGCGCGCGATACAGCCGACCGTGGCGAAGAACGTGAACGGCGTGGTGATGACCTCGTCGCCCGGGCCGATGTTGAGGCTCATCAGGCAATTCAGAATCGCGTCGGTCCCGCTCGACACGCCGACAGCGTATTTGCAGTCGCTCGCTGCCGCGACGTTCTGCTCCAGCTCCCGCACTTTCGGTCCGCCGATGCAGACCTGCGAGTCCAGCACCTCCGAGATGGCGGCCAGGACCTGGTCCTTAATCGTTGCGTACTGCGCTTTCAAGTCCAACAGGGGTACTTCCATGTCTCTTCCTTCAATCAACACCCGTCAGCTTCATTATCCGGTCTCCTTCGCGCGGCGACTCACCGCATCTGCCAGCACGTCTTCGAGGCGTTTCGCCAGAATGCGACGGTCAAACTCCCGCTCCGCCAGGGCCCGGGCGTTCGCGCCCATCCGGCGGCACAATTCGGGCTGCTTCGACAGCGCTTCCAGCGCGTCGGCCAGCGCCTCGGGCCGATGTGGGTCAAGGTACCAGCCGGCGTGGTTGCGGTCAACGGTTTCGCCGAGCCAGCCGGGGACATTGACGAGTACGGGCTTGCCCGCCGCCAGTGCGTCGAACATTTTGTTGGGGGACCAGGTGTGTTCCTGGGCCGCACGGTAGATCGTCAGGCAGACATCGCAGCCGGCCACGAGGCGCGCGACCTGCTCCTTGTCCGGCACCAGGTCGCTGAACACGACGTTCGTGAGCCCGTACTCCCGCGCCAGCTTCTCCAGCGCGGGTCGTTTGCCCCCGTCGCCGTGGAGGACGAGCACGATATGATCGTTGCCCCGCTGGGCGAGAATCCGCGCCGCTTCGATCACGTATTCCAGGCCATTGGCCACGCCCATTGCCCCGAAATAGATGGCGGCGAAACGCCGGCCCAGACCCAGCCTCTCGCGTGAGGCGCTTCCGTCCAGGTCCGGACGGAACAGGTCGAGGTCGCTGGCGTTCGGAATCACCGTTACCTTCTCGGCCGCAACTCCCGCTTGCACGATGCCTTCTTTCATCCCGGGCGACAGGGCGACGATGTGGTCGGCTGCGCGATAGATCCGCCGGGCCATCCGGCGCAGCCACCAGATCGCGGCCGGATTGCTCAGGGCGCCCACGTTGACCAGCGCCTCCGGCCAAAGGTCGCGCACCTCGAAGACGAAGGGCACGTCGAAGTACCGGCGCAGGGCTATTCCGGCCAGTCCGACCGTCAACGGGGTATGCGTGGCAAACACGATGTCGGGCCGGTCCAGCCCCTTAGCCACGCGTTCCGCCGCCTGCGCGAACTCATAGAATTTGAGCATGCGCCGCCAGCCGCTCATGCGGGTACCCGCGCTCGGGTCATTATAGCCGCCCGCGACCGACATCACGCGAATGCCGTCGATTTCGTGCTCGCAGCACGGCTCCTGCCGGCAGACGGGAAACTCCTGGTTGGCCAGACCCGAAGTGATCATCATTACCTCGTGGCCTTTGTCGGCCAGATAGCGACCGAACTCATACGACCTTGTTCCGGTCCGACCCTTGCGAGACGCGAAGTATTGATGCAGGTAGAAGATGCGCATAGTCCGCCGAACCCGATTCACTCGTTCTTCATAACGCGTAACACGCGGGTGGCATCGTCAAGCGCAGCTTGGCGATGGCCCTTTATCAGCACAGGGAAACCATCGCCGAAGCCTTCGGCCTTGACGCTGCCACCCTCATCGGTTGCACGGGAAGCCGTCAACGCCACTTGGCGCTGTCGGTCACCAGTAAAAACCTTCGTACCCCGGCTTGTGCGGGTCCACGCCTGCGATTCCCGGCGCGTCGAGGACGCGGATGCCGGCATCAAGCCACTGATGGATGCGGTGCGAATCGATGGTGGCGTGGTTCACAAGGATCAGGTCGGCCGTCACGAGGTCGTCCAGCGACCCAATCAGCAATTCTTCGAGGTGGCGCAACGCCTTTTGCACCTGCTCCTTGTTGCTGCCGATCAAGCGTTCCGGCTGCACCACGGGGTCATAGATTAACAGCCTCACACCTTCCCCCAGCAACGCCTTCGCGATCTTGACGTACGGGCTTTCCCGCATGTCGTCGGTATCGGGCTTGAAGGCCAGTCCGACCATTCCCACGGTTTCGGGCCGGTGCCCGAGGATCCGCCCGACGACGTTGTCGATCTGGGTCTGATTGCTCTCCAGGACCCTCTCCAGCACAGGCAGTCTTACGGATTTGAGCGCCGCCAGCCGCAGCAGCGCCCGGAGGTCCTTCGGCAGGCACGACCCACCGAAGGCCGGTCCCGGCCGAAGGTACTTTGGGCTGATATTCAGCTTCCGGTCGGCACAGAAGACCTCGGCCACCCGGCGGGCGTCCACTCCCGCCGATTTGGCGATGGCACCCATCTCATTGGCGAACGTAATCTTCAGGGCGTGGAACAAATTATCCCAGTACTTGACCATCTCGGCCTCGCCGACCGTCAGCCGAAAGACCGGGGCATCATATCCGTGGTAAAGTCCCAATAGCCTGTCCGCCGCTCCGGGCCGGCACTCACCGACCACAATCTTCGGCGGCCGGACGAAGTCCGCGACCGCCGTGCCCTCGCGCAGAAACTCCGGGTGAAAGACCAGATCGATGTCTTGGCCGACCGTCAGCCCGGACTCGCTCTCCAGCAGTGGGATGACGCGTTCCTCCGTGGTGCCCGGCAAACACGTGCTGCGCAGCACAATCAGCGGCCGTTTCTCGCTCTTGCGTAGCGCCCGGCCGATCTGTCCGATAACAGTCTCCACGGCTGTCAGATTGATACCGCCGTCGAAGTCGGACGGTGTCCCCACGCAGACCCAGGCCATGTCACTGCCGGCCAGGCCTCTCTGCGGATCGGCCATCGCTGTGAGTCGGCCGGCCTCGTGCCCCGCTGCCAGCAACGGTGCGACGCCGGGCTCCTGGATCGGCGAGTGGCCCCGCGCCAAGTCCGCGATCTTCCCGGCGGCCGGGTCAATGCCTACAATTTCGTGGTTGTCCCGCAGCAAACAGGCGGCACTGACCACGCCCACATAACCCATACCGAATATGGCGATCTTCATTGGACTTGCCTATTCTGTCAATCTCAGGTATAATATAAAAACTGCCGAGAGTGCCGCCAGACACGTTCGGCGTATGCGATGGGGACCCGGTGTGATTCTGGCGTACGGCCCTTTGGATGTGTTGCCTTGGGGAGGGTGATGATATGAGCGAGCGTTTGTCTGTCTCGACGTGCTTCAAGGCACTTTGCCTTGTGCTTGTCGTTTGCGCGCTCGACCTCCCGATACCGGCCGGTGCATCCGCACAGACGTACGAGATCACTCTTCCGGTCCTGAATCCCACGTTTTCGCCGGTGGCCGTGGAGAACCGCCCGCTGTTGCTCGACCGCCTTGTCATGGCCTTCGGCCGGGACTACGCTGCCTATTACCTGCGCAACCAGGACAGGTGGTTCAATGACGGCATGACTGTCTATTATCTCCAACGGGAGCTCCAGGCGTTCATCGACATGTATCGGGCCACCGGCTACAGCGCCCATCTCGACCAGGCGACAGACCTGACGTTGCAGGCCATCGCGGAAGCCACTGCCAACCCCCGGATGCTGATATGGCGCGGCGAGCCGCGGGGCGAGTGGCCCTGCTTCTATCTCGACAAGGTCTATTCCGAAACCGGCGGCCATAACCAGCTCTGCGACTTCCAGGCCAGCATGGGATTCCTGATGGTCGCGCGGGTCCTGCAGGAGGTTAATTTGCCGGCCTGGAAACAGATCGCCGACTTCGTGGAGCGCGATGTCGTGGAAAAGTGGCTCTACTATATACCGACCATCACGAAGGAACATCTCCAAGGCCCCAAATCCAACCGATATCTTCTGGCGGTTCTCAATTCAGGCCGCGACGTGCGCGAGCATTTTGCCTGTATCTGCCTGGACCTCCATAAGCTCGGCCACGATCGCTACCCGTACCGGCAGTGGGCAGCCCTTCTGGTCGATCTTTACCTGACGCCACGCTACGATGCCAATCAGGTCGCGCCGTATCAGGACGAGGCCCCGGACCGCATCCCTGATGACTGGGGATTGTACGACCGCACGGAGGCGACCTACGTCTGGTCCTCCATCCCGAGCCTCTACAACGATCCGAACGTCACCACCGACGCCCTGGATACATCGCACGCCAATCGCACCGTCTGGCTGGCGGCGCGGGCCTGCGCAGAAGGGCTCATCAGCAAGGACGTTGTGCTGAGTCTGACCAACACGCTGCGTTTTCGCATCTGGGCCCCGGCGAACGGCCCGTTCTACTTCACCAATTATGTCGACGGCACGGATGACCAGTTGAACGGCCTGGGCGCCGGCCGGGGCGGCAACGTCTGGTTCGGCTGGCACCGGCTCGCCGCCTACGACCCGGACCTGGAGGACCTGTTCCTTTCCCTCGCCTACGACCTTACCGACGGCGGGCCCAACCTCCCGCGCGGCGCCCAGAACAAGACCATGCAGGACGCCCCACTGTGCCTGGAGGCCTGGGCGGCCAGACTGCTCTCCACCCAGGGCCGGCCGCGCCAGTTTCCCTGAGAACCTCCAACCTTACGAGTATTGACGCGCATCCACGCACCGTCCCAGCGGAAACGGACTTGACCGCCACGACTCTGTCGTTCCTGCGCGGGCAGGAAGGGTTCCCAAACGCGAGGTGTCGCGTTTGGCGTCCCCGATCCAGAGGTCCTATGCGTAAGATTGTGGGCGGGCGCAGGCACCGTCGCACTTCACGAGTCGGCTGGACCCCTGCCTGGGTTCGGGGTCCCCAACGCATAATTCCGCGTTGGGGGGCCCTTCCCACACGCGAAGTAATGCGTGTGGGGGCCCCTCCGCAGGGGTGACAGACCGACACCGAGCGCGGCAACCGCAGCGGTCCGTCACCGTGCGCTCATTCTGCCAGAAACTCCGATGGGATAGTCTCGGGGCAGGTGGCAACATCGAGCGCGGCTTGGTGATGGTCCTGCGCGTCAGCCGTTGCCGGTGAACTCGGCGATTACTTTCGTAATCCGCCCGGCGGTCCGGCCGTCCCACAGCGGCGGCACCCGGCCCGTTTTCCATTTTCCCGAGAGAATCATCTCTGATTTCTCCTCGACGTTCGTCAGGTCCACCAGCTCGTTGGTTCCCTGCGTGACGGTGATGGGCCGCTCCGTGTTCGGCCGCAGCGTCAGGCAGGGCAGTCCCAGGTACGTGGTCTCCTCCTGGATGCCGCCGGAATCCGTCAGGACGAACCGGGCGTTCTTCTCCAGCGTGAGGAATTCCCGGTATCGCACCGGCTCGATGACCTGAAACGCGTCCTCGAACGACACCTCGATACCGAGGGACTCGATATTCTTCTTCGTCCGCGGGTGCATCGGGAAGACCACCGGCACCTTCTGCGACAGTCTGTCGAGGTACGTGAGAATCCCGTGCAGACTCTGCTTCTCGTCCACGTTCGAGGGCCGATGCAGCGTCACCAGCACGTAATTGCCTGCCTGCAGATTCCATTGTTGGAGGATGGTGGCCTGCTGCTCCGCGTCAATCCGCCCGAGAATCCGCACAAGCGAGTCGATCATGATATTGCCGACCCGGTGCACGCGGCCGCTGTTGACTCCCTCCCGGGCGAGGTTCTCGTCGCCGTCGGCCGAGGGCGTGAACAGCAAGTTCGAGACGATGTCGGTCACGCGCCGGTTGATTTCCTCCGGCATCGTCTCGTCGAAACTGCGCAGGCCCGCCTCGACGTGGGCGACGGGGATCAGCAGTTTCCGGGCCGTCAGGCTGCAGGCCAGCGTCGAGTTCACGTCGCCGAATACGACGACGAGATCGGGTTTCTCCGCGAGGAACACCTTCTCGCATTCGATCATGATGCGGGCCGTCTGCTCCCCGTGCGAGCCCGACCCCGCGCCGAGAAAATAGTGCGGTTCCGGCAACTCGAGGTCCTCGAAGAACGCCTGGGACATCGTGTAGTCATAATGCTGCCCCGTATGAATGATGACGGGATGGAGCCGCTTCGTCGCGGCAATCTCGAAATACAGCGGGGCCATCTTCATGAAGTTGGGCCGGGCCCCCACGATCAGCAGAATCTCCGACACGTCGATGTCCTCCTTCTTGGGCACGACCTGAGCTTCTGCAAAATGGACAACAGGTCTATATTCTCCAAGGAAATCGCTTTCATGATTTCCTTGAAGAATTGGCTTGATTCAGCGCCTGTCATGTATTCACGGTTTGGAGAGGAAAGATCGACAAGCCGATCTTTCCTTCCCAGAGTAAGCCTAATGTCCATTTTGCACAAGTCCGGCGCATAAAACAGCATCATAGATTTGCAGAAGCTTTTCGCTCTCTTTCTCCCAGTTGTACTGCTCCAGCACGGCCCGTCGGCCGCGCTCGCCCATCTGGCGGGCCTGCTGCGGGTGCTCGATGAGGTGCTCCATCGCTTGCGCGATCTCCTGCGGCTGCGATGGATCGACGATCAGCCCGCACCGGCATGGCTCTACTACCTCCCGGTAGAGCGGGAAGTTCGACGCAATCACCGGCAGGCTCACCAGCATGTAGTCGAACAGCTTATTCGGCAGACAGCTCGTGTTATTCGAGTACGGCAGATAGGTGATGAGGCCCATGGCCGCCTGCGAGGAGAGCCGCTCTTTTTCCTCATAAGGCACCCACGCAATGAATTTCACGTTCTCCTGAATGCCCAGCTTCTCCGCCAGGTTTTTGAGTTCGTTCTCGAACGAGGCCGGGCTGCATGAGCCGACCAGGCACAATTCCCAGCGCGGATGCTTTTTCGCGACGGCGGCGAAGGCTTCGATCACTTCGACGAGCCCGCGAATGCGGGACATCCCGCCCAGGTAGATGATCTTCTCCTGCGGATTCCTCGCGCACGTTTCGGACAATTCGATGATGGGATAATTCTCAATCCGGCCCGAGCGGACCTTCATCGCCTGATAGCGGGCGCCGACCGAGGGCGTCGTATAAATCACGTAATCGAAAAAGCGTGCGACCGCCCGCTCGAAGAGGTCGAACGACTTGCTGATGACCCGCCGCAACGGTTTGGCGATGTAGTACTTGTCGAGGATGCTGTTCGG
>JABAOC010020579.1_pt2 | contig 18282 bp, 13 predicted proteins | sample 7062161 | NCBI WGS metagenome assembly JABAOC01 (sample SAMN14538625, study PRJNA623070) | marine sediment metagenome | biome: marine biome [ENVO:00000428]; feature: marine pelagic biome [ENVO:01000023]; material: deep marine sediment [ENVO:00002113] | place: India: Gulf of Khambhat ... | reverse complement strand
TTTTAGTAACTTTTTTAGCCGAGAGGCTTCTTTATAGGTTTTATGGACAACATTTTTACAGGCGTCTGTAGCTCCAATCCAGGGTCCCCCAAAGGGCCAGCCTGTACCAGTGGCAATATCGATACCGAGGTCAAGTCGTTCAGCTTCTCTAAGGGTGTGGACAAACAACTCCATCCAATCTGGTGACAAATAATTGATGAATTGTTCTTCATAACCTTTGACACCGTAAATAGGTGTAATTTCCATACCGCCCAGGCCCGCTTTCTTGTAAGCTTCCATGACCACTGTCAAATCTTTTTTATTGACGCTGTTGCCCAGCCACCACCAGCGTGTCCAGGGTTTAGCTTCCCTGGTAATCTGGGGCCATTGGCGTGGTGATGAATTGACAACACAAGGCATGAATATGTTTATCAATAGTAAAAGTACGATAGGATAAATTTTTAATTTGTTTTTAAAACTTGTCATATTGACGTCCTTTTAGTAGTACATTTTTTCTATGCAATTAGAAATGGTAACCATTATTTAGCTATTCAAACCTTTCTATTTCAACTGCATACACCTGATCAACGCCTTCAAAATTGGCTCTGAAAATAATTTGTTTTCCACCCGGAGAAAAATGGACATTCGGTTCCAGGTCATAATTATGATGCTTCATATTTACAAGACGTTCTGCTCTCAGGCTGTCTCCTTCCGGCTGGAACAGGTAAATCCACTTCCCATCCTTTGCTCTGGCTACCTGGGAGTAATCTCCACCATCTCCGCAAAACATCTTCTGGTCAGGAGATATATTAAAGTGTATTGACCATTCATCACGTTTCATTGCAAAATGCTTTTCCTTTCCGGTTTCAATATCCACTCCGGCTAAGTAAAAGGTGACGCCTCTCGGAATTTGAAGATCAAACCAGATCGTTTTTCCATCCCGGCTGAAGAATTCATGTCCGGCAATTTCACGATACACGGTTCGTTTATGCATAAGCCGCACATCACCTGTCTCTATATTTAAAAGCCATATTCGGTCGAGTAAGTGCCATGGTCCCTCGTGACAAAACATCAGGATATTGGGATCTGTTGGTGAAAAGTGTATATGATTCAGCCAGGCGGTATCACTATGAACAATATTAAACTGGCGGGTTTCAATATTTATTGTGAAAAGAGTATGAGGTAAATTGGCTTCGAAAATGAGATCGAAATAATTGCGTTTTTGGGGATTTTTTCTATATATTTCTCTTTTTTCCGGTACACTATAGACACCAGCCAACAGAGTTTCATCTGCATTCAAAGTAGTAATAGTAGATCCCTGAATAGTATCTGGAAATACATAAATCAAGCGTGTTTCATGGTTATCTACTTGTGTGGCAAAAACACTGTCGCTGCTCTGGTAAAACACTTCCCTTAGTTTCTTTCCTACAATTTCACCAGAGATTGGTCCCGGATGATCTGTTAATTGATCTATCTCAAATGTTTTCAGATTTGCTATGAACAGTTGTCCCCTATCTCTATATCGCCTGCTGGATTGGCGCTGCTGCTGGCTCCCTCCATAAAACACCATTTTGTCGCCTACACCGGCTAAAGCGGGTACAAAGGGATTATTGTGAAAGTAGAAACTTCTGTTGTTTCCTTCCCTGCGTGACAGGCGGATAATTTTATGACCGGTGTCTTTATCAATCCATTCATAAGGCATTGGTTGCTGTGAACCCGTTTCCAATCTGGGTATTTTTAGCTGGCTGAAAGACCAGAAGAAACCAATGCTTAACGTAATAATCCAGATTTTTCGTCTCATGATGGCTCCTATTTTCCTAACGTGCTCTTCAGCGGGAGCGGCTTTTTGCGATCCACTGCAAGAGCATGGTTATGTATAAGAACTAATTTGTTTTAAAAAATTTTCAGATTCTGAAGGTGATCTCAATCTAATAAATTTGATTCTTGAATAGTCTTTATCATTCATAAAACTTTCATATTTGAACCTCACTTTTTTGTGAGTTTTGATTGTCCAAAGAATAATCGAATCTTTGCTAAAAAAGCTTTTTTTATATGTTTCTCTATTTCCTGTACCAATCCATAATTCTTCTCCCGTTATTGACCTTTTTATTGCTCTCTTCAACGAATGTAAAAGTGTCCGAGTGAAAGAATAATCAAGCCAAATTACTAATTCAACTTTTTCCCACTTTATCGGAATAGTGCGTGTGTAATTACCATCAAGAATCCAAGCATTCTTTCTTTTGAGGTTTTCACTTAAATTGGCAAAGAACTCTTCATCACTTGGCCAATACCAGTTAGGTCCCCAAAATATTTGGTCCATTTCAATGTGATCGATTCCCAAAATAGCTGACAGTGATTTGCTAAAACTAGTTTTACCACTGCTGCTTGTCCCAACAACATTGATTCTTTGATAATCAAATCTCTTTAAATAATTCATTGTATTAAAGTATAAGTAAATCGACACATGGGTAAATACATAACGCCAGCTTATATGCAATTACTATTTTAAACTTATCAACTGATGTAAGGATTTTTTCAACCCAACTTGCTCTTTTAAAGTTTTTGCTAAACAAGCTATTAACCATAATTTTATTTTTTCATCCTGATTTAAATTCTTTTTATTACTGTTGGATTTTAAATAATCACATAATATTGAAAACTGCTTTTCAACATAAGTTTTAATATCAGTATTAAAAGAGCCACATCCTTCAAAGTTATTAATCGGCTCCATTCTTCCAATCCCTTGTAATAATAAATCTAAATTTTTAGGGAATGCATAATGACATATATCCATTCTACAAGCTTGGATTTCAAGTTCTTTATATTCCCCTCTTTGCTGATATTCTTCGTATGCTTTCCAATCCCAAATTAATCTAGCAATCAATAGACGAACCAGTCTTTCTTTATCTGGATTTTTATCCCCTAACCATTTTGTTGTTTGCTGATTAAGTTCATTATTAAAGAAATTAGAATTTTCTTGGGAATAATCACCAAGCCATTTCATAAGTGAATTTACATACTGCTGTCCAAGTATACTTCTCCCTGTTTTATCATTGTTCAAAACATCTTTGCCTTTACTGATATGATTTGCACCAATTTGGGTTGGCTTTACATTTGGTTTTAATTTTAGAATTGAATCTTTAATATACTTGAAATGTTGTTGAAATTTAAAATGACACACCTCGAATCGAGTAATTAGTTCACGAATTTTTTTAACATTTTCTGAAATCTTTCCAAGAGTTTCCTCAAGTTTATCTATTTCAATAATTTCAGAATCTTGAGGTGATATTTCTATATTTGACCACGCGCTCATAGCATACTCTCACTCTTATTACATATAACGGCTCGGATCACGACCGGCTATGAGCCGTCGCATGCATCCGTTTTGTTATCTGTCCTCTCCAATTGGGAATCCATCCAATCTCGGGCGCTAATGCAAAGTTCTTTTGCTCTCGCGAGGATCTGCGAGTGCCTCGCGCTCCATTGGCCCGCATGGGGCTTCAGTCCTCCGTGAGGATTGTGATAGAGGTTACACCAGAGAGAGGCGGCCAGCCATTGCTTCACAGCAGCCCTGTCCTCTCCGAGATATGCATAGACTCGCAGGATTTCATTCTTCGGATCGAATCCCATGTTCACATGTCCAAGATCAAGCAGCAGAAACTGCATTGGCTGACCAAGGAGCCACCTGTCGAGCGCCAGTGCGTATCCAAATAGAAGTTGGCCCAGTCTCTCGCGCTCTGCACCCACCGAGCGGCCCGGTATTCCACCCATTCTCCCCTTCGCAATCCCGTAAATCTGGTTTTCGATCACTCGAAAGGTGTTATGGTGGCAATCTGAGAGTTCGTAGACCCCGCAGGCAATGCGAGTGCAGACGGTGTACAGATCACGTTTCTCTGCATCCTTGATCGTTTCAATGTTCCTTTCGTACATGCCGTAGCGAAGACGTTGGATTTCGGGCAAATTGGCAAGCTTGCAGATACGTTCATCGAGTTCTGCACCGGCTCCATCATCCCCGAAGCAATTGTCGGCAACCCGCATTGTTAGGTCGTAGTCCTCGAACGAGCTTCTGGAAAAGTGCTCGAAGGGCAGCAACATCCTTTCGAGCATCAGTTTCTGCAATTGCGTCAGGTCTTGGGATGGTCCTAGCCAGTCGTACGTCCGACGCACAAAGCCTGCAGCGTGAGGGAACTCCCGGATTAAGTGCTCCTCAGGTTTGCCAGCCAAGTACCCGCGCAGAACGGACTCGACGATTCGCATACTCTCACTGTGACGAGGTTGGGTGGTTCTGCCTTCCCCTCCGGGCCAACAGCCAACCCTGAATGATTCCCTGGGCAATACACCTGAGCAGATGGCGCTAAGCAATTCGTCAATGCTGACGGGAACCCCGCTGTCGCAGAGAACGAGGCCGCCGATATGAATACGGATTCGCCTCACCTCGTCACTGAGGGTGCCAAGAGCTTCCTGCATGAGGTTGATATGCTGGATCTCATCGCCCCATTGGGCCCAGTCCGCGCCACAGTCTGCGAAGGGCCATGTTGACCACCGGCTTATGACGTTGCCCTTGTCGTCCGTCGAATCGTCAGGCGTGTCAGACTTCTCGCCGGTATAAACCCCCTCCCATCCGGGCTTCACGAGATCATATGGCGCAAGCTGTTCTTTCTCAGCCATCCTTCTTCTCCTCACATATAACGTGAGCATCACCCGCCGAAGATTGCGGCGCACCAGACATTCGAATTTTTAAAAAACATGATGCGGAGCTCTTTACATTCAAATTTGCAGAGACCTTCGGTCGGGTGCATGCATAGTTAGGCGTATACACTAACATTATAAGAACAATAGATTAATTAATTATAACATTTCCCAATAACATTAATTTAACAAAATGCTCTAATAATGCAACAATTATTTCTAATTTCTACATGACTATAATGTTTTTTATGAAACTAATTTTAGAATAATTACACCTTCTAGATATAATTCCCTGGAACCACGCATGATTCACCAGGGATATGATTTACTTCTACAGTTATATGTGCAAGTTCTTCAAATCCAGTCAATAATTCTTTGTAATGTTCGGGGGGGCTTGGATTATTGGTAGCAACTGAAATTATTGCAGCATAATAATTAGGATCTACTCGCCATAAATGTAGATCTGATACACAATTATCGCCATCTGCTTCAATTGCGTTACGTATCGAGGTTGTTATGTCAGAGCTGGCATTTCCGTCAAGCAAAATTATACCAGTATCTTGCAATAATCCGTAGGACCATCGTGAAATTATCAGTGCGCCAACAATTCCCATGAATGGATCCATCCAAATCCATCCAAAATACTTACCAATCGTTAAAGCAACTATTGCTAATAAGGAAGTTAGAGCATCTGCAAGTACATGAAGGTAGGCAGCACGGAGATTGTGATCATGGTGGTGGTTATGTTTCCCCGAATATGTATGTTTATGGTTGTGAGCCATTAATATATAAGCACATACCAGATTGACAACCAAACCAACTAATGCTACAATTATGGCCTCATTGAATTGAATGCTTACAGGATGAATCAATCGTTTTGTAGATTCCCACACCATTATCAAAGCAATCATTGCAAGAACTACTGCGCTCGTAAAGCCACCCAAAACTCCAACCTTTCCAGTTCCAAAAGTATAAACTGGATTATTTGCATGTCGGCGGGCATAAACATAGGCAAAAACTGTGATACCTAACGCAGTGGAGTGCGTTCCCATATGCCAACCATCTGCAAGAAGCGCCATAGAACCAAAGATAATTCCGCCCGAAATTTCCACTAACATCATTACTAAGGTAAGCACCACAACCATAACTGTTCTGTGTTCATTTTTTTCTTCACCTTTTGTATGATAATGGTGCTTGTGTCTTAAATTATTAAGTTCATAAGTATGCATAAAATAAACTCTTTTCCATACTTTTATTACTTTGAAAGAAGTGATTGTTCTACATTTGCCGCTATTTAAATTCTGTTACTTTTTATTCCAAATTTCTCAAACAAAACAGGAACGACAATCATATTTAAAAATGTTGCTGTAAATAAACCACCTAAAATGACGATGGACATTGGCGATTGAATTTCACTACCAGCTTTATCAGAAGCTAACGCCAATGGAAGAAGTGCTAAACCTGTGGTCAAAGCCGTCATTAAAATTGGGGTGAGTCTCTCCAGCGATCCTTGGGTTACGGCTTCTGTTAGTGATTTTCCTTCATTATTCATCAGATAATTAAAATGTGAAACCATCATAATTCCGTTGCGGACCGCAATACCGAATAACGTGACAAATCCCACCAATGAAGCGATGCTGATAATTCTATCTGTGAAGAAAATACTTACTACACCGCCAACAAGAGCAAGCGGCAAGTTTACCATAATCAGCAATGACTGGCGAAAATTTCTGAATTCGATATAAAGAGCAATTAAAATAGCCAGAATTGATAATATGCTAAGCATCGTTATCATGCGGGTTGCTTGTTCTGCGCTTTCAAATTGTCCACCATAAGCTACATAATATCCTTGTGGTAAAGTAATGTTTTGATTTATTTTTGATTTGATTTCTTCAACCACACTACGTACATCTCTGCCCGACACATTCGCCTGGACGACAATTTTACGCTGTACATTTTCTCGGCTGATGTAATTGGGTCCTTTGTCCACTACAATGTCTGCAACCATTTCTAATGGGATTTTAGCTCCCGTGGGTGTGTCAATCAGACTATTTTTTATGTTTTTCAGATCGCTACGAAACTGGGGCGCATAACGTACTACTAAATCGTGCCTGCTGTTTGGTTCAAAAATTTGTGACGTTTTAACACCTAAAAAGGCAATATCAACCATTTTATCCAGATCATCGACTTTTAATCCATATAATGCCATCTTTTCTCGATTGGCACGAATACGAACCTGTGGAATATCTGTCTGCTGATCAACAGAAAGATCAACAACACCTTCAATTTCGCTCATCTGTGTCTTTGCTTGTTCGGCAATTTTACGCAGTTGATACAAATCAGTGCCAAAGATTTTTACAGCGATACTGGCTCGAGTTCCTGAAAGCATGTGATCAATGCGGTGGCTGATTGGCTGCCCAATAGCCATAACAATTCCAGGAACCAATGAAAAGCTATTTCTCAATTCCTCAAGCAGTACTTCTTTTTTAATATTGCTCAAATCAATTCGGATTTCCAACTCGTGAGCATGTGAACCCATTGAATGTTCATCTAATTCTGTCCTTCCTGTACGCCTGGCAGTGGAAATAACTGCGGGATGGGAAAGTAAAATTTCCTCGACCATGTTACCGATTTTATCTGATTCTTTAAGAGATGTTCCTGGTAGAGTTGCGAAGCTGATGTTTAATGTGCCCTCATTGAATTCTGGTAAAAAGGAACGCCCCATAAAAGGTAATATAGCAATAACAGCGATGACCAAAAATAAAGCTGATCCAATAATCAATCCTTTATGTTTAAGTGACCATGCCAATACAGGTGCATAAAGCTTTTTAAGTTGTCTAACAAACCAACCGTCTTTTTCCTCTTTGTATTTTATATTTTTCAATAGATAAGCGCTAAGCGAAGGTGTGACGGTAATAGCAACTAACAATGAAGCAAAAATTGAGACAACATAAGCCAGCCCCAGCGGTTTCAACATACGTCCTTCTACGCCGCTAAGAAAGAAGAAAGGAAGAAAAACCACAATAACGATAAAAGTTGCCATAGCAATAGGTGTGCGAATCTCGGATGATGCGTCAGCTACGACATCATAGAATGGCCTGCGCTTACTACCAGGCTTGGTATTATTTTCCTTTAATCGACGATACACATTTTCAACATAAATAATAGCATCATCAACAAGCACCCCGATTGCAATCGCCATACCCCCAAGCGTCATTGTATTGATTGATAGATTGAACATTTTTAAAACCAGTATCGAAACAATCAGCGATAGCGGAATAGCGGTTATGGAAATAATAGTAGTTCTAAAATTCACCAAAAAAAACATCAGAACGATAACGACTAATATCGCTCCGTCTCTCAAGGCATCTATGACATTATTGACAGCAACTTCTATAAAATCAGATTGTTTGAATATATCGGTATGAAGTTTAATATCTGAAGGAAGTAGCGGCGTTAACTCTGTTAGTACATTTTCAATATCTTTAATTAATTCCAGAGTATTGGCATCAGGTTGTTTACTGATTACTAACATGACACCGCTTTTTTTATTGATCGAAGCATCACCTAATTTGGTAGCAGGCGCAATGACAACCTCGGCTACATCTTTAATTAAAATAGGCAAGCCATTCCTTGTCGTGATCACAGTATATGCTAACTCTTCAATTTTATTAATCCTGCCAATGCCTCGAATTAAATATTCCTGACCCGAGTCAACAAAAAAGCTCCCTGCAGCATTGATGTTCGAACCAGCGACAGATTCCAAAACATCATTCATGTTCAAATCATATTTCTGTAATAAATAGGGATTAATTTGAACTTGATATTGTTTGGTCTCGCCACCGTAGACCAAAACCTGAGATATGCCAAGAACCGCCAACAAGCGTGGACGTAATGTAAAATCAGCGATGGTTCTTAAATCCATTGGTGAAGTGGTATCACTGGTAACGCCAATAAGCATGATTTCACCCATAATTGATGTGATAGGCGCCAGTAACGGTTGATCTACATCTTTGGGCAATGCATTCTGGACCGATTGCAATTTTTCGTTTACAATTTGTCGTGCCTTGTATATATCGGTGCCCCAGTCGAATTCTACCCAAATTGTAGAAAGTCCCTGAATAGAGTTAGACCTTACCCGACGAACACCAGATGCACCATTAACGACAGTCTCTATCGGAAATGTCACCAATACTTCAACTTCTTCTGGTGCCATTCCATGAGCTTCTGTCATAATGGTTACAGTCGGTGCAGTCAAATCAGGAAAAACATCGATAGGTAATTGTAGCGCCATAAATACACCAAGCACAAACAGAACGGTCGCTGCTGAAATAACAATTAATCTATTTTGCAGACTATACTGCATAATTTTATCTAACATAATTATCCTCTAATTTTACAAAAGTTATTTTTTTAAAAATGCTTTTTTAGGTGTTATAAAAGTATTTCTATTTTTAATGAGTGTGAGGATGTCCAATTGCCGCCGACGTCGAAGCAAGTTTAATTTGATAACCACCCTCTGTCACGACTCTTTCACCGTCTTTTATTCCACTCAGAATAGCCACCCATCCTTGATAGCTGCCTCCTGTAACAACGCTTCGTTTCTCAAATGTCTCACCTTCTGTGTGAACAAATATAACTTGTTTACCATCATCATCATACACAGCATGTTTTGGAACACACAATTCATCTTTTTGCTCGGAGGTATAAAGCTCAACCTGTAATACCTGGCCAATTTTGAGAATACCTGCTGGATTTTTAAGCTCCACTAAGACTGGAATCGAGCGGGTTTGTGCATCAATAACATTTCCCGTATTTAATACATTCAGGCTTTTTCTATCAAACACAATAAGAGAATCCAAACCAGGTATGATCAAAGACAATCCCTGCAATTTATCAATTTTATAATAGTCTTTCTCAAAAAGATTGATCTTTATCCAGACCATATCAGGATTAATAATTGTCATCAGTTTTTGTCCTGCGGATACCTTCTGCCCTGGATAAACCATAATATCGGTAACAATTCCATCAATAGGTGCGTTAATTTTAAGTGTATTTTTTTCAAGATCAAAGTTAATTTGTTTTTCAGCAGCTTCATCTATCAGGAATGATTTATATTTCGCTTTTTGTATTAAATAATTATATTTAATTTTTTCATAATCGCCAACAGATATTGATTGTTTTGTTAGCAATTTTTCCGCCCGATCAAATTCACTTTTTGAACGTTCATATTCTAATACCCATTCAATCCAACTATTGGTTGCATTCAACGGCGGAGAAAGTACTAATGCTTGTTGCCCCTTCTTCATCAAAGTGCCAGGATTAACCATATTATTATTGTGCTGAACATTTAACACTCCGTCAGTCGGTGAGATTATTTCGACATAGGATTGCTGCTTCGGCAAAACTTCACCCATCGCAATAATAGCGCAATGTATTTTCAAATTGCGAGCTGGTTCTGTCCTGAATTCAGTTTTCCATTGCTGCTCTTTGAGAAAAGAAATACCTTCATCTTCGCTTTCTTCCTCGACAGGAATTTCATCTTGTGATTGATACACAACAATTTCACCAATATCAAAATGCTCGGTTACGTCCTTGCTATTATAGTCAATTGTAAAATTAAATTTTCCAGTCAATTCAAATGTGGTACTGGGTGTAAAAATCCCTTCCCGCAACAAGTTGTTTTCTTTGATCTGAATCCTCTCACCATTTTCATGTGCAAAAACAAGGGTTAATTCACCGCCAGTAATCGCTTTAAAATCTTTTAACTTCGTTAAATGAACTATAAATTTTACAGGATTTGATTTTACAGGTATTTCATATTCCATAAAAATTTCCATCTTGTCTGTCCACTGCGTAACAGACACGGAAGGCGTCTCATGTTCATTATTTTCAGGCTTGTGAGTACCACAACCAAATACAAAAATTAAAAAACTCAGATAGATTATAATGCTTAAATTTTTCATTGTCTTTCTCCTCTATGTTAAAATTCTAATAGCGTTTTGCCAATCATTGCTTCGAACTCAAAAATGGAGCGATAATATGCTGTCAACTGCTCATAGTAATTTTGAATTCCTTCAGAATAAATTTGGGCTGAATTTAAAACATCAATTAACGATATTGAGCCTTGTTGGTATGAAAATACGATGTTCTCCATTACATCTTCAATTGATTTGAATTGAGAGCTATTTTTTTGTAGTGCCATCAAATAATTATTAATAATGTTCAGTTTGGTTTTAATTTGGCTTTTTAGTTCTAATCTATAAAGCAATAGCTCATTATCAAACATTTCCAATTCAATTTGGAATTTTTTAATCTGGGCTTTGTTGGTATTTAGTATCGGAAAAGGTAATGATAATCCAAAAGTATAGCCTTCAAAATTTGGCTCAACCTTTTTGTAGCCACCAGCCAAATTTACATAAGGCAGCCAACTTCTTTTTGCCACCTGAATCTGTTTTTGCAAGGCATTTTTCAAATTTTCTCTTTGCAAAATTCCGAGGGTTGAGGGAATTGATGCCAGATAAGAATCAGGGGATTCAGTTTTAATGGCTTTAAAATCAATTTTGGTTGATAGTAATAGATTACTGGATTCATCAACTCCAATTTTAGATTTCCATTGATTTTCAATCGAATGTTTCTTTTGCACAAGCTGAACTAATTCGGAATTGATATTAAACAGCGTCATCTGAATAAGCTGCTGATCAATTTCTGAAATCGCTCCTTCTTCTGCTTGATGCTGGGCAATTTTCGCTATATCCGCTATAACTTGTTTAAAAATCTCCATGCGGTTAATTTGTTCTTCAATTAACTTAATTTCAACATAACCACCCTTTATATCGCCAATAAAATTATTGAGTTGTTCCTTTTTTTGATATGCAGCGGATTCCATGAGAAAATGCCAACTTTTTCGTCGTGATGTATAAATCCAGGGCATTTCAAACTGTTTGCTCAAAACAAGGAAATGTTCTTTTTGGTTTAATATGTCATCCTGTATAACTTCCTGGGAATAATTGGCCAGAGGATTTGACCATTTTAAATCTGATTCTTTATCAGCCTTTTTTAAATGATAAGCCTGGTCAATCATTTTAACTATCGGGCTATGAGTATTGATGAATTCTGGTATTCCTTCAAATGAAATATCAATAATGTCAGATTGTGAAAACAGAGGTAACACAAATATGCATAGCCCTATTAAAGAAAAAAATAATTTGCGCATTAGGGTTTTCTCCTTAACAGTTCATTTAATAGATTTATTTGAAATTATTTGTATCTAAGCAGCTATATGTAATAGTCCACTAAAAGCATGAAAATTTGATTATTAGTGACCAAAACCTTTTTTCTTCCAATACATTTTTTGGAATAAATTGCTGCAATTATTTAAAACACATTATCAGGATGGAAAAGGCGGACTTCTCGAGGGGATATGGAATAAGTAGCAATGGGATTTAGTTTGTTGAGAAAAATCTTGGATAGTGCAAATGTAGCTTAAGCTTGGCGAAAAAGAAGTGAATGAATTGATAAAAAAATAATCCTGTAAAACAGAATAAGAATTAACACCCTGGTTTACAAATCTCCAATCACCTGCAAAGTGTAGGTCATCATCATCGTGGTGATCATCTTCAGTTTGCTGATGATCCGAATCATGACTTATCGGGTGAACACTGATAATTAATTTATTATCACTGGCATGCTCCGAATGATGAAAGTGATAAAATTGATAAACCTGAAAAAATACTATATGGAGAAATAAAACAAAATAAGCTAAATATTTATTTTTAAAATTGAAGATCATTGATTTTTTTCACTTTCGTTATTTATAATTTTAACAAAGTCATCAAAAAAAGTTCCTTAAAAGTTTAATAAAGGATAGTTTTTATATGTTGTTTGCACTAATTTTCGGAATGCCTAACCTATTGATTAGTTGCCAATTATTACACAAAATATATTCATAATAATAGGATAAAATATCCAATATTGGAATATGTTACGGCGGAATTAAGTTCCTAATATTATGGATTTTTCTTGCTATCATATACTATTAGCCGAATCTAAATTATCTTAATTCTAACATGACAATTGATTTAGAAGGTAAATCAACAGTAACAGTATTCTTTTTAATTTTTACAGATTTAAATTCTTTTATATTAATTTTTTCCGGTTTACCGAAATCGTTATATGAATTTATCTTTTCAGCAGTTATAATTTCACTGCGTTTAACCGATGCTTCACCTATTCCCCTTAGCTCATAAGTTACTTTTATTTCTTTTTCGGGATTTAGATTTGTCATTATAATATGAATCAAGCCATCTGCATTAATGGAAGCAGAAGCGCTAATAGCAGGGATCGAATTATTGTCATAAGTATAATTTTCACAGGTCAAACTCAAGGGTAAAAATGTCGCATCATGATGAACCCTATACATCTTGAAGGCATAATAGGTCGGTGTGAGCACCATTTGTTCGTCTTTGGTTAAAATCATGGCTTGAAGTACATTAACTGTTTGAGCGATATTTGCCATTTTGACTCGATCACAATGCTTGTTAAAAATATCAAATGTAAGTGAAGCAACCAAAGCATCCCGCAACGTATTCTGTTGATAAAGGAAACCAGGATTGGTGCCAGGCTCTACTTCATACCATGCTCCCCATTCATCGACAATTAAGCCTTTCTCTTTTTGAGGATCATATTTGTCCATAATCGTTTTGTGTCCCGTAATAATTTCATCTATTTTGAGCGCTTTTTCTAATATTCTAAACCATAGCTCATCCCCAAAATTTGTAGCAGAACGGCTTTCCCAGCCCCATGTTCCGGTGTAATAATGAAGTGATACGCCTTGAAAACGATGTCTATTCTTTCTATCCTTCATCAAAACTTCCATCCAATGATAATCAGCGCCATTTGGGCCACAAGCTACTCTATATAGCTCATTGCCGCTATAATTTTTACAATAGGTTGAATAGCGACGCATTTGATCAGCATAAAATTCAGCAGTCATGTTGCCGCCGCAGCCCCAGTTTTCATTGCCTATGTCCCAGTATTTTACCTTCCACGGCATTTCACGCCCATTCTCTTTTCTCAATTTCGTCATGGGACTGACATTGTCGGACGTTAAATATTCAATCCATTGCGACATTTCTTGAACCGTGCCGCTACCAAGATTACCACAAATCACTGGTTCGCAGCCAAGCTTCTCGCATAAATCCATGAATTCGTGCGTGCCAAAACTGTTGTCTTCAGTAACACCTCCCCAGTGCGTATTGATCATAGTCGGGCGTTGATCTTTTGGCCCAATACCGTCTTTCCAGTGATATTCGTCAGCAAAGCATCCGCCCGGCCATCGAAGATTTGGTATATCTAATTCTCTTAGTGCATTGACCACGTCATTTCTTATTCCATTCGTATTCGGAATTGACGACTCTGGTCCTACCCAAATGCCTCCATAAATACATCGTCCCAGATGTTCTGCGAAATGTCCATAAATATGTCTGCTGATTTTATCCTTTCCTAAATCAACATTAACTATTATTCTATTTTCGTTTTTTTGACCGTAGACAGTGAGAGTTAACAATGTGACGATAACTGCAATAATGAATAAATGCTTTTTGGTAATCATTTTTTCTTCCTTTCATATTTTTGAGTTATGGTAATGATATTCAGTGAATTTGCAGACCAGAATAATTAATGACCTTGTTGATTTAGTCCCCAGAATAATTAATCCAAATAGAAGACCTCTTCAAGAGGAATTGAGACCGGTGAGTTGTCAGGATTGGTATCCATGATATCCGCCATGTAAGCCCACCATTTTTTCACAATTTCCTGTTGACCAAGGTCTTGAGAGCCGGTGTTACCCACGACTTTTTGAACGGCAAAAAGTACATTGGTCTCTTTATCAAGAAAAATTGAATAATCCCTGACACCGGCATCATGTAATAATTTTTTAAGCTCAGGCCAGATTTCATCGTGCCTTTTTTTATACTCATCCTTGAAACCGGGCTTCAGTTTCATTTTAAAAGCATATCGGATCATGATTTTAAGCTTTCTATTTAGTGTTCGCTACCTGCCTTTTAGTTATCCTAAGTTGATCTTGGAACAAGGATTAACGATTTACGATTTTAGAAGTAATATTGATTTGATGATCACTGTTATTATGTATTATCTGCATTCCTTCTTAAATCTAAAATCGTTAATCTTTATTCGTAAATCAATTTTTTTCTAATCGATTTACTTATGACGTCGGAGATAATATCTTACTCGTTACCTCCATCCTTCAGCTTTTTCGAGCTCAGCCAGGTTATGTTTTTGTGAAGCAATCTTGAGTGATTCTTGATACAACTCGTTCAGATTACCTAAATCGATTCCTACTCCTTTACGGATAAATACGGGTATTTTATATCTGGGAGCTTCAACTTCGATATACTGCCCGCCTTGATAAATCTTATTTTTTTCCCAGGCATCCACCCACTCTTCTTTGGCAGGAAGATATAATTTATGTTTATCTTTTCCAGACTGCCAGATAGCAGAGACGAGAATATCTGGACCGAGCAGATAGGTTTGCCAATCAATCCACGCTTCTTTTTGATCTGGATAGATAAGAAACAAGGGCCGAGCAATTGGCATTCCTGTGTTTCTTGCTTCAACAGCCAATGAACGAATGTATTTGATGAGTTTCATTCTTATTTTCGAATACAATCGCCATGTTGCAATGAGTTCAGCATCATGATGTGGCTCTTCGGTGCTGTTCCAAAAGCCCCTGTTTTTAGTAGGACCGACTTCCATCAGGGGAGAGAAACAACCAAATCCGAGCCAGCGCGTGGTGGTCTCATGCGAGAAATCGCCCCAGTAGCCACCAACATCCGAACCCCATACCGGATATCCCATTATAGCACAACGTTGCATACCAATAATAGCTGAACGCAGACCTTCGGGACGGCCATTGGTGTCACCAGCCCAAAGTCCGCCATACCGAGCGCTACCGGTGTATTGTGCCCGTGGGAATAATAGAAAATCATCACCCAAAACTGCCCTAACAGCATCATGTGCAGCTTTAACATATTGATGAGGATAATCGTTATAATTTTCACGGTATTTCGTTCCGATATAAGTTTTCAAGCTATCCGAATCCATCAACTTTTCACCATCAGCCCGATCCAATTTGTAGCCCTTTATGCCCATGCGTGCGAGCTTTCCGGGACCGTTTTCGCCCCACCATTTCACCGCTTCTGGATTTGTGAAATCCATTAAAATTTGTCGGGCATTTCTCCAGGTTTTGCTTTCCAGATAATAGCTTTTCTCTTCCGCATAATCTGCCATGTTGCCCATCACAAACGGTGCAATCCATATCATTAATTCAATATCTCTTACATTGAGCCATTTGATCATTTCTTCGGATTGAGGGAATCGAGCAGGATCAAATTCATAATCATCGAATCCCCGGGAGCCGGGTCCCCAGGGACGGTCTATCCAATAAGCCGTACAGGGGATGTCATAAGCTTTCATCAACAACACATCTTCGACGAGATCGCTGTTAAATGGCGCTTTAACCTCTGTACCGTCAAAATAATTTTTATTATTAAAATGCTCATCACGCCAACGCCAGGGACCAAATGCCCAAGCAGGAGGAATAAAAGAAGGTCCGGTTTCTAAGGCATGTCTTTGAACAATCTGCTGGGCTGAATTTCCAAGATAAAGTTTGAAAGCGAACTCTGGTCCTTCAAATGCTATTTGTACAATATTTTGATATTCCTTACAAAAGTCAAACACTCCTGGCCAGGTTCCTTTGACGAAAAATCCATAATTATTAGATGAGAGATAAAAAGGGGCATAGGCAGAAACCGTTGGTTTCAGTTTCATTTCTACGTTTTCACCACGTAAATTCAGCGCGGTTTTGATCCCTTTTTCCCAGGAACGATTTTGCCTGCCGTCTATAACTCGTTCAAAAATCCCACTAAAGTACTCCGCTTCTTTAGCCCCGACATTGATGTACCATTTCGTCGGCGCTTGTTCGTCATCTGTCTGAAGGGATAACTGAAAATCCATATCCTCGTTCTGTTCTGTCGCATGTAATTCAACCTGAGAGGCAGCATCGATTTTCCATGTGTACACTGTTTCCCCTACATCACCTTTTGTCTTAACTGGTTGTCCCGTCATCCAGGTTATTTTGCCATCTCGTTCAAATCCAATACTCCCGACAGAAGAAGAAACAGGTTGAATGTTCACATTTTTACCTGATGGATTTGCTACCTTGATTATCGGAAAATCAGTATCAGCTTCCGTGGAAATCCTGAGCTTGCCTGAGTTACTGTAAAAGCATAATCCGGCTAACAAAAAAGTTATCATGATTATTTTAGCATACTTAAAAATTTCTGTCAGCATTTGTTCCCTCACTGTGTTTGTTTGCTTAGAAATTAATTCCTGATTCCATCGCTCCACGCGATGGAATCAGTTTTGGAATGATTTTTTAAACTGAAAAATTAAAACTACCAAGTTTAATGTTTCATTTTTCTGGCAATCCAAAATAGAAAAATAAAGTCCTTTTAAAAGTTTTATCCACTTCATTGGGCATGCTCCACGGTCCCAGAGTGGAAGGACGCGCATTAATTCTTGTGGTCATTTTTGTTCCGATTGGTGGAATTCCATCCAAGAAGGAAATATCACCTGGTGGAAGTTTCGGGTGTGGCTCAAGTCCCGGTAAACCGTAAAATTCAAATAGCCTGATGAACAGGTCATCGTTCTTGCTGGCAACCAGGAACTTGCCCTCAACCGTATTGAATTCCATCCAGGTTATGTCGGAATAGTACCCTTTAAATTCAGGATATAACCAGGGATAAGTACCTGTTATGGTATTATTGTAGGCTTTTTCCCACACGTTATAAGTAACGCCCTGCATCCGATTTTTCCAGACTCTATACGGACCATTTCCTAACCATTTGGCGCTGAGGACGTGCTCTTCAGGAAAATCGAAACTAATGCCCATATAGTTAAATATACCGGTTAAACTGTAAGTGTATTCCAACTCTAGCCATCCGCTGTTGTACATTTTCCAGCGTGCATATTTCATGTCACCATTGTAATTGACTTCAACAACGTAGCCATCATCTTCTGCGAAATGGTTTAACCCGACAAAAAAAGCATCCCCGGCACAAAGCACAGGTCCGTTTTTGAAATTCAGGCTGCCCATGCTTTTATTGCGAACATTTATGACTAGACCGTTTTCTTTGCTGAATGTAACGGATATACCGTTTACCATAACTGTAAGTAAGCTATCGCTTTCCTTAACATCAACTGCTTCATTACCATTCATTGTCAGTAATTTCTGCAGCAAGGCTTCATTATTTTTTATCTTCCATGACCAACTGTAAATTTCATTTTGGAAAGGATCATAAGATTTAAGTATTAACGCATCGGCTTTTTCCCAATCAGAAGGTAATTTTAAGTTGATTGTCCCTGTTTCACTGGGTTTGATATTGTTCCCTTTAACTGAACCTTCATTTAGGGTGATATGTCCCGGTTCAAGATCGGCAGGCATTCTGTAGCTCACCAGTTCCCATTGGAAAGTACATTGATTGAGATTGGTAAAATCAAATCTGTTTTCTACTGGAATATTACCATCAAAAG
>JABAOC010001728.1_pt1 | contig 18293 bp, 18 predicted proteins | sample 7062161 | NCBI WGS metagenome assembly JABAOC01 (sample SAMN14538625, study PRJNA623070) | marine sediment metagenome | biome: marine biome [ENVO:00000428]; feature: marine pelagic biome [ENVO:01000023]; material: deep marine sediment [ENVO:00002113] | place: India: Gulf of Khambhat ... | reverse complement strand
GATAAATCGGGACGAATAAGGAGCGACAAGTCTGGCGATGTCCCGATTGATAAATCGGGACGAATAAGGAGCGACAAGTCTGGCGACGTCCCGATGGATAAATCGGGACGGGTCACCGAGTGCAGCGGAGCGAAAGGAGGTGAGAAAGCATGAAGGATATAAGCGATTTACTCAGCGAAACCAATTCCCACGTAATAAGAGGTGTTTTGGATTCAGGAGGAGTGGTTGTGGGAATAAAGGTCGAAGGGTTTTCTGGAATTCTCATTGAAGACCAGAAACTTACGGACAGTCTGGCTAAGAAAGTTGAGAAGGAAGCCGGGGTCAAAGGATTTATCTCCACCGATGAACTACCAAAATACGGTCTCAATAAACAAGACAGAAGGAACATTGAGGAATCTTTCGGGGCTAAGGAGGGAGATGTAGTTATTCTGGTAGCCGACCAGAAAGATAAAGCGGAAAAAGCAATTCAGATTATTGAAGCAGAAATAGCCAAACGCAAAGAATAACGCACGGGTGCAGAAGATAAATGAAAAGAATTCTGTTCGCGATAGTCCTTATTTTTTCTTTTTTGTTTCTTTTTCTTTTCGGGATGCACGCAAAACGGGCAGAGTGCTCAATACTAAAAGGAGGTAGAAGGAAAGTGAAGGAAGAAAACATCAAATTGCCCCGGCCCAGGACAACCGGCGAGATGAGTCTCGAGGAGGCAATAGTAAAGAGACAATCGGTCAGGAGCTTCAGTAAGAAACAATTATCTTTAGAAGAGATTTCTCAGCTTCTCTGGGCAGCTTATGGGCCAAGGGATGTCGATTCCGTCACAGGCGCTTCTAAAACCGTTCCCTCTGCAGGCGCTCTCTATCCCATGGAAATCTACGTGGTGTCTCCTGACGGGGTCTTCCACTATTTTCCTTCCAGCCATAGTCTGAAAGAGATTTCGGACAAAGATCTCCGCTTGGCTCTTTCCAGTGCCGCCTTACGGCAGGAGGCAGTCGCCCAGGCAGCAGTCAATTTTGTAATTGCTTGCGTATTCGATAGGATATGCTGGAAGTACGGAGAAAGAGGAATGAGGTACGCTCATATTGAGGCAGGCCACATAGCCCAGAATATTCACCTTCAGGCAGTCTGTCTGGGTTTGGGTTCGGCTCCTATTGGCGCATTCAGCGATGCTGCCGTGAAAAAAACGCTGTATCTACCGAAGGATAATATACCACTTTACATTATCCCCGTAGGACATTTAAAATAGCAAGACGTCCAAAGAATAGAATTGACCCCATTCTTCAAAATGAGAAAAGTCATTACAATTCTTGCAGCCGCAGTGATAGCAATTGTTCTTACCGGGGTATTCATCCATTTTGCAAAAAAAACCTCCCCAGGACCAAAGGTTAAGGAACCCACCGGTGAAAAGCCTGCCGCGCAACCAGCCTACGGAGATACAATCATCCAGGCATCTATCGGAGATGCCAGTTATTTGAATCCCGTACTTGCCAGCGATAGTGCTTCCGGCGACATAAATGGTTATGTGTATAACGGGTTAGTGAAATATGACAAGAATCTTAAGCTGGTAGGGGATTTGGCAGAATCCTGGGAAATATCCGATGACGGGCTGGCAATCACCTTTCATCTACGGAAAAATGTGCACTGGCATGACGGGAAAACTTTCAGCAGCGAGGACGTTAAATTTACTCATGAGGAATTGGTCGACCCCAACACCAGGACGCCCTACGCCTCGGATTACCTTATGGTGGACAGGGTGGAAATTGTCGACCCCCACACGGTAAGGGTAATATATAAAGAGCCTTTCTCCCCTGGATTGGAAAGTTGGGGTATGGGAATTCTTCCCCGGCATATTTTTGAGAAAGGAGATTTTAATAACCATCCTGCAAACCGCCGCCCCATCGGAACGGGGCCTTATAAATTCGTGGAATGGAAGACGGATGAACGAATAGTTCTGGAAGTAAACGAAGACTATTTTGAAGGAAGACCATATATAGATCGCATAATTTACAGGATTGTTCCGGACCAGGCGGTACAGTTTTTGGAGCTGAGGAAAGGGACAATAGATACAATGGGGCTAACTCCGGACCAATTCCAGAAAGAAGCCGTAAATAAGGAATTTCAGGACAAAATCAACAAGTTTCGCTATCCCAGTTTTGGCTATACCTATCTTGGTTACAATCTAAGAAATCCCCTGTTCAAGGATGAGAGAGTGCGTCGGGCAATAACTTATGCCGTAAACAGGCAGGAAATAATAGATGGGGTTCTTCTGGGCCTGGGTCAAGTATCGACCGGGCCTTTTCCTCCCACCTCGTGGGCTTATAATAAAACTGTTCCCGTTTACGACCACAATCCCGAAGAAGCTAAGGAATTACTCTATAAATCCGGCTGGCAGGATAGCGATGGGGATGGAATCCTGGATAAGGATGGCAAGCCATTCAGCTTCACCCTTATGACTAATCAGGGTAACAAGATGCGCCAGCTTTGTGCCACCATTATCCAGTCCAATCTTAAACAGATCGGAATCCGGGTAAAGATTCGTATTCTGGAGTGGGCCTCTTTCATTCACCAGTACATTGACAAGAAGAATTTTGAGGCTGTAATCCTTGGTTGGAGCCTCTCCCGGGACCCCGACCAGTATTCCATCTGGCACTCATCCCAGATCAAAGAGGGCCAATACAATTTCGTTTCCTACAGTAACCCGGAAGTCGATCGCCTGTTGGTGGAAGGGCGGCGTACATTCGATACGGAGAAGAGAAAAGAAATATATCATAAGATTCATGCCATTCTGGCTGAGGAACAACCCTATACTTTTTTGTACGTGGCCGATGCTCTTCCCGTAGTCCATAAAAGATTTCACGGCATTGAAGTGGCTCCTGCAGGCATCGGCTATAACTTCATTAAATGGTATGTGCCCCGGGACGAGCAGAAATACACTAGATGAAATGGGATTTTCGGAGGGAAGAAATGGTAGCCAAAAGACTCAACCCCAAAATTTTCAATATCCCCGTTGATAAAATAAGAAATGGGTGGTACAGTGACAAGTATTTTGTGCGCACCAGGGAAGTTCTGGAGAAAGACCGTCGCCACGCTCAAGTGCTTATGCAAGTGTTCTGTCGCAAAGAGGCCGTTCTCTGCGGCATGGACGAAGCCATTGCTATCCTGAAGCTGGGCGCGGTCAATCCGGAGAATTTGAGGATAAGATCTCTTCGCGACGGAGACAGAATTAAGGCTTTAGATACCGTGATGACCATTGCCGGGGATTACAGCACTTTTGCTCACCTGGAAACTGTATATTTGGGAGTATTGGCAAGGGGAACTGCCGTAGCCACTGCTGTCAGGAAAGTGGTAGATGCCGCAGCGGGAAGACCTGTCCTGTTCTTTCCCGCAAGGTTTGACCATTATAGGGTACAGGAAGCAGATGGGTACGCGGCATTCATCGCGGGAGCCATAAATGTTTCCACCGACGCTCAGGGCTCGTTATGGGGAGGCAAAGGGATAGGCACTATTCCCCATGGACTCATAGCTGCCTACGGAGGAGATACTGTTCAGGCGGCAAAAGCATTTGACAAATATATGCCTGAAGATATTTCCCGGATAGTTCTGGTCGATTTCCGGAACGATTGCATAAAGACTTCTTTGGAAGTGGCTAAGGTTCTGGGTAAGAAGCTATGGGGAGTAAGGTTCGACACAGCCGGAGACCTCCGGGATAGGTCGGTTAAGGGAAGAGGAAAGAATTCTTACGGTGTTTCTCCCGAACTCTGCCGCAAGGCGAGGAAGGCTTTTGACGAGGCGGGCTTTGGCCACATAAAGATAGTTATTTCCGGCGGATTTAATGAAGAAAAAATAGGGCGCTTCGTCAAGCTTAATGTGCCATTTGATGCCGTAGGGGTAGGGTCAGCCCTTTTCAGAGAGAAGATAGACTTCACTGCCGATGTGGTAATGCTGGAGGGTAAGCCTTGCGCTAAGGTAGGGCGGCAATACAAACCTAATCCCAGATTGGAACCGGTAAAGTAGCATAATTCACAACGCGCCTTTGAGACGAAAAGAATGGAAAAGGACGATTCGCTGAGAGAGGAAAACAGAAAACTTCGCCTTTTGAAGATGATGGTGAGCTTAGGGCTGTCTCTTCTTACCCAGGAGCGCATTTCGCGAAGAGAGGCGGAACAGATAGTGGAGTCTGTCCGGCGCGCGGCTTTGCGGATGTTTCCGGGAAAAGAGACCACCTGGGAAATAATATACGCTCCGCGATTCCATCGAATCATTAAGGAAAGATGGGGGAGGGGTAGCCGAGAAGAAATCTAGAGTCTGGAGAAAAATTTCCCGGCAGGATAAGTAATTTATCTCCCGGGATTTTTTTATGGAAAAAGCAGCCCGTCCCCTTTTTTGGGGAGGGCTTAATTTTTTGCTTGACAAAATCGGAAAGTTGGTATATAATCTTCTCGCAGTGGGGAAAAGTGGTGTAAGGTGGTGAAAAGGTGCTAATCGGACAATACTTCCACTCTTTAGATGGGAAAAACCGACTGTTCATTCCTGCCAGACTCCGTCAGAACGTAAGAAGGTTTGTCATCACTTCCGGCTTGGAAGGTTGTCTGTTTGTCTACACTCCCGAGAATTGGAAAAGAATCACAGAAAGACTGAGAGCCCTGCCTTTGACTAAAGCCGACGCCCGCAAGTTTTCCCGCACTTTCCTTTCCGGAGCAAACGAATGCCCTGTGGATGACCAGGGAAGGATACTGGTTCCCAAGACGCTTTGCAGTTACGCAAATATAAAAAAAGAGGTAATAGTAGTGGGGGTGTTAGATCGCATAGAGATTTGGTCAAAAAACAACTGGGAGCGTTACCAGAAGGAGGCTGAGAAGCAGTTTGTTGAGGTAGCTGAAAAATTGGTTGACCTTGGAATCTAACACCCCCTCTTAAACGCTCCCATGAACCGGAGCGACTACCAAATTACAAATTGGAACAATCAAGGCACATTCCCGTCCTGGTTGATGAGGTTATAGATAATCTCAGATGTCTAAAAGGAGGAATCTACGTAGATTGCACTTTAGGTGAAGGTGGCCACGGACAAAGAATACTGGAGGGAATCTTGCCGGGTGGTCTACTGATCGGAATTGACCAGGACGGGGAAGCGATAAAGAGAGCAAGAGAAAATCTTGAGAAATATAAAGAAAACCTGCTTACTTTTGAAAGAAGCTTTTCGGAAATAGGGACTATCCTGGAGTCATTGAGAATCAACGAAGTGGATGGCATTCTATTTGACCTGGGTTTGTCGAGCCTGCAACTGCAAGACACCGACAGGGGTTTTAGTTTTCAAAAAGACGGACCGCTGGACATGCGGATGTCAGAAAACATGAAATTGACTGCGGGATATCTTTTGAATACCTTTTCTTTGGATGAACTTGTCAAGATTCTGTCCGAATACGGAGAAGAACGGTGGGCCAGGCGAATTGTGCGGACAGTGGTTGAATCCCGACGAAAAAAGCCTTTGGAGACTACCCTTCAATTGGTGGAGATCATTAAAAGAACAATTCCCCGTTCCGCCTGGCCCAGAAAGATTCATGTGGCCACCCGGACTTTTCAGGCGTTAAGAATAGCCGTAAATGATGAGTTAGAGGTTTTGAAAAGGACACTTCCCCGGGCCGCAGGGTTTCTGAAAAAGGGCGGAAGGATTTGCGTTATTTCTTACCATTCTCTTGAGGACAGAATCGTCAAAAATTTCTTTCGGGAACATGTGAAGCAGGGCTTGCGGACGCTCTTTCCCAAACCGGTTACTCCCACAAGACGAGAACTTAGAATGAATCCGCGTTCCCGAAGTGCAAAATTGCGTGCGGGAGAAATGTGCTGATGAGGATAGATAAGAAAAGGCGATCCAAGAAACAGTATTATCTCTTTTTTATTGGCGGTCTTTTGATTTTCCTTTTCTATGTCTGGGAATGTGCGGAAGTAGTCACGCTTAGTTATCGGCTTAACGAAATGAAAAGAAAACTCATTTCGTTAGAGAACAAAAATCGCAATCTGAAAGCAAATTTGCACAACTACACTAATCTGGCAAATGTCAGTAACATTGCCCGAGAAGAGAGAAAAATGGTTTTTCCCCAGAATGATAATATCTACTTTTTGAAAGTAAACGTTAAGGAAAGTAGAGCTTCGGCAAACAAAGGATTTTTGATTGCCCGGGAGGATATGAAAGGTGCCGCGAAAAAGTCGCATTATTAGTTCTATCCTCATAGTAATATTTACTCTTATCGTACTGGAAATTAGATTGTACTATATTCAAGTCGTTAGCCACCGTCGCTACAGAAGGATGGCAGATAAGCAGTCCTTTTCTCTCAGGCAAACAGATTTTAAGAGGGGCACCATCTATGACCGCAACGGTAAAGAACTGGCAATAGAATTTGAAGTTAGTTCCGTCTATGCCATTCCTTCCCTCGTTTCTCATCGGCGAGGGACAGCCAAAAAGTTAGCTCCTTTGCTCCGTATGAGCGAGAAGGCGATCTACAAGAAACTGGAAACTTCCAATTCGTTCGTCTGGTTGAGGCGTAAAGTGGATACGAAAATCGCAGAAAAGATTAGACGTTTGCGTCTCAAAGGGATCAAGTTTGTAAACGAAGGCAAAAGGTTCTATCCAGAAAATGAGCTAGCCAGCCAGGTAATCGGCCTGGCCGGTCTGGACAATCAGGGACTATCGGGAATTGAGAATTCCTTTGACAGGATACTAAGAAGGAAGACCAAGAAGACTATGAGGAGAAAAGACGGTTTTGGCCGGGAAGTAATCGCTGCGGACACTGCTCATCAATTAGAAGTAAGCGGATGCGGCGTAGTCACCACGATTGACAGAGTAATCCAATACATTGCGGAAGTAGAGTTGAGAAAGGCTTACGAAAATACTAAAGCCAAACTGGCTACAATCATTGTTCAGGATTGCAGAACCGGAGAGATATTGGCCTTAGCCAATTTCCCATCGTTTAACGGAAATAGTTCTTCTTCGGAAAAATACAAATACTTGAAGAATCCTGCGATCTCCAGTATTTTTGAGCCGGGGTCTACTTTTAAACCGATAGTGGCCGCAGGATTATTGGAAGAGAACCTTGTCACGCTGGAAGATCGTTTCTATTGCGAGGGAGGAGTCTACCTATTCAATGGGATTCCTATTCGGGACCACGAAGGCGAGGACTGGCTTACTTTTGTTCAGGTTCTGGAAAAATCATCCAATATCGGAATGGCCAAAGCCGGCCAACTGTTAGGAAAGAATAAGTTGTACCAGTATGCGAGGGATTTCGGATTCGGTAACTTCACGGGAATCAGGTTGCCGGGTGAGACTCCGGGAATCTTGAAGAAGCCAAAAGATTGGTCAGAAATATCTCTCAGTCGGCTCTCTTTCGGGCAGGGCATAGGAGTAACTGCCATCCAGCTTATTTGTGCATTTTCATGTTTAGCCAACGGAGGAGTGCTGATGGAACCCATGATTGTTAAGGGATTCGTTGACCCCGGCGGAAAGGTGGTCAAGGAATTCCGGCCCAGCCCGGTTAGAAGGGTAATTTCCCAAAAGACAGCGAAAACTTTAACCGGTATTTTGTACGGAATCGTAAAAAAAGGCACGGGGAAAGAAGCAAAGATTATGGGGTATAAGGTGGCTGGCAAGACGGGAACGGCGCAAAAATTCGACCCGGCCACAGGTAAGTATTCTGATACAAACCACATTGCTTCATTCATTGGTTATCTCCCGGCAGAGCAACCAAGGGTTACTATTTTGGTCGTACTGGATGAGCCACAGGGTTTTTACTGGGGTGGAAGCGTAGCTGCTCCCGTATTCGCAAGTGTGGGAGTGAAAATTATGCGCTACCTTGGTATCCCGCCCGATTCCCAGGAAATGTTCAAGAATCTACCCCCGGAGGCGGTTTGTGTCGGCTCTCCGCTCTAATAACGGGGGATTCCAGGCTTCACTGTGTATTCCTCCCGAAAGGGAGGAATATTTTTGCTATAATACGATCTCATACGCAGGTTACCAGAATGATCCGGCTAAGCGACCTATTACCACCGGCAGGTGTCAAGGAAATACACGGCTCCCCAGAACTTTCCGTAAAAGGAATAACGTACGATTCGCGCCAGGTTAAACCAGATTACGTCTTTGTGGCTATTTCCGGTTACGCAGAGGATGGAAATTACTACGTTCCCCAGGCCTTGGACGCAGGTGCTTCGGTAGTCGTTTCTTCCCAAAGAATAGAAAAATTAGAAAGACCCTCCCGGTGGGGAGGTTCTGCAACCCAAATTGTAGTGGATAATCCCCGTAAAGCCTTGGCCAGGCTTGCCACTTCATTCTACGATTATCCTTCCGACAAATTAGATGTAATCGGGATAACAGGCACCAACGGGAAAACGACAGTCAGTTATCTCAGCGAAGCCATCTTCCGGAATAACGGGAGAAAGGTAGCAGTCCTGGGTACGATTGCTTATCGATTGGGAGAGAAAATATTGCCTGCCCCCATTACCACTCCCCAGTCTTCCGACCTGCAGCAGATGCTCAGAAAGCTGGTAAATGAAAAATTCTCCGCGGTAGTCATGGAGGTTTCTTCTCATGCCTTGAGTCTGGATAGAGTGGAAGGATGTGAGTTTGACAGCGCCGTATTTACTAATCTGAGTAGGGAACATCTCGATTTTCACCAGAATATGGAAGAGTATCTGCAGGCAAAAATCAAACTCTTCTCTTTTTTGGGGAAGGATCCCCGGAAAAAAAGGCAGAAACTGGCAGTTTTGAATTCAGACGACCCGGCAACGGAGAAAATTATACAATCTACGAAGGCAAGAGTAATCACCTATGGTATCGAAAATAAAGCCGACATTGTGGCAAAAAGCATAAAATTGAATCTGGAAAAGACCACTTTCACTCTGCTCTACCCGGGTGGAGAAACGAAGATTTCTTTGCCTTTAATTGGGAAATACAATGTATATAATGCATTGGCTGCCAGTGGTGTCGCTTTAGGTCGAGGGATAAGCGTGGACATTATCAAGCGCGGCCTGGAGAAAGTCTCTCCCATCCCGGGAAGATTCGAGAAAATTGATTGTGGGCAGCCATTCACAGTGATAGTCGACTATGCGCATACCGACGAAGCTTTGGAGAAGCTCTTGCATGCCTGCAAAGAGTTAAAACCCAGGCGAATAATTACTGTTTTTGGTTGCGGAGGTGACCGGGACCGGGGAAAGAGACCTCTAATGGGAGAAGTAGCGGTTGCCCACAGCGATTATGTGTTCGTTACCTCGGATAATCCCCGCAGTGAAGACCCTGAGCGGATAGCCCTGGACATTGAAGTAGGAATAAAAAGGAAAAGAAAAGATAATTATCAGACCATAATTGATAGGTTTCAAGCGATAGAGAAAGCATTGTCTATGGCAGAAAAGGGAGACCTGGTGGTAATTGCGGGAAAAGGACATGAAGATTATCAGTTGTTTAAAGATAAGAGAATTCACTTCGATGACCGGGAAGTTGCGAAGGAGATCCTTTCAAGGGGAGGATGAAGGGATAGTTATCGGAGTCGCTCGGTAGTGTAGGGCTTTATGCCCGTAAGGATTACGCCCATAAAGGGCTACACTACACAAAACCTGGCCGATTTGAAGCTCCTGTAACTATCCCTTCATCCTCAGGGTGTTTAAAGGTGGAAATAGTATGGAAAGGCTTACCATAAAAGAAGTGATAAAGGCGGTGCAGGGCGAGTTGATTTGTGGCAGCGAGCGGGGAGAAATCTCTGGTGTGTCTATCGATAGTCGCACTATAAAAAAGGGAGAAATCTTCTTTGCCCTGAAAGGAGAAAGGTTCGATGGTCACGATTTTTTTCAGGAAGCTGTGGAGAAAGGGGCAAAGGCAGCAATTATTTCTAAGAGGAGAAAAATTACTGCCAAAATAACCGTCGTTCACGTAGCCCATACCCTGACTGCCCTGCAGGAATTGGCGAAGTTCTATCGTCGTAAGTTCCGTCCCAGGGTAGTGGCGGTAACTGGCAGCAATGGCAAGACGACAACCAAGGATATGTTGCGGGCTCTTCTCTCATCGCAGTATACAGTGAAAGCTACTTTGGGTAATTACAATAATATAGTCGGTCTTCCTCTGACGCTTTTTGAGATTTCTCCCGACACGGAGTTCCTTGTGCTGGAAATGGGAACCAACCACGCCGGGGAGATCAAAAGATTGGCCGAAATTTCGCTACCGCAGGTAGGGGTGATTACTAACATCGGTGCCACCCACCTGCAATTTTTCCGTTGCATTTCCAACGTGCTTTCTGCTAAAATGGAACTTGTTCAACTCTTGCCTCGGCGAGGGAAGGTCGCATTAAATATAGATGATGCCCACCTGAGAAGTCAGTTTAAGCAGATAAAACAGAAAATAATTACTTTTGGAACAGACTCCCGGGCTGACGTTAGAGCGGATAATATTGTGGTAAGTAGACCGGGAGAAAAGGAAAAACTTTCTTTCACCGTCTACGCAGGGAAAGACAGAAAGAAATTTGATTTATATTGTTTAGGGCGTTACAATATTTATAATGCCCTAGCTGCCATAAGCGTTGCCAAAGAGTTCGGTCTCTCTCTTTCGCGGATGGCTCATGTGTTGGGGAAATTCAAATTTCCCAAACTGCGCATGGAAAAGTTGGAGTATGGTGAGGTAACAATCGTTAACGATGCTTATAATGCCAATCCCACTTCCGTAAAAGCTGTGTTAAATGAATTTATTTCTTCTTTTCCTTCGCGTCGTAAAATGGTCGTCCTGGGAGATATGCTGGAATTGGGCAGAATGAGTCAAAAATTTCATCAAGAAATTGGTAAAATAGTGGCGGCCAGCCCGATCGATGACCTGATTGTTATAGGAGAGGATGCCCGATTTATTGCTCAGGCTGCGAGGAAGCGGGGAATGGAAGGGAAGAGCATATTTTCTTTTAGGGACAAGAAAGTTGCCTCCCTGAAACTGAAGGAACTACTTAAGCCGAAGGATGCTGTGCTAATTAAAGGGTCCCGAAAGATGGGACTGGAAGAGATCATAAAATATCTTTATTGAAATCGTTTCAAGTAAGGGCGGCACTCTGTGGCCGTCCGAGAAAAGGGGCGGCACGCCCAAAAATCGGCATAAACTAGATCCGTTCTCTGAAGAAGAAACAAATCTTACGCTTTGCCAATACCGGGAGTTAATTCGGAGAGTAAATGTTTTACCATATATTTTACCCTCTACATGTTTACTTCTTTCCCTTTAATGTATTCAAATATATAACTTTTCGCGCTGGCGCCGCCATATTTACTTCCTTACTCTTAAGTCTATTCATTGCCCCTCTGGTAATAAGGAAATTGAAACAATTCCATATCGGCCAGCAGATACGGGAAGACGGTCCTCCTACGCACATGAAGAAAGCGGGAACGCCCACAATGGGGGGACTAATTATTCTTATTACCCTTGTTGTTTCCACTTTTCTCTGGGCTCGCCTCGATAATCGCTTCACCATAATTATTCTCCTTGCTACTCTTTGGCTGGGATTACTGGGTTTTCTTGATGACTATCTAAAACTGATAAAAAAGCGCACTCGAGGACTCAAGGCAAAATATAAACTCTGCGGGCAATCGATTCTCGCTTTGATTGTTGTAATTTACCTTTACTACTATCCAGCCAATTCCGGATACGTAACCCGCGTTAATATACCTTACCTGAAGGATTTCTTCATTAATTTTGGGGTGGTTTATGCGCTTTTTGCCATCTTACTCGTGGTTGGTTCCTCCAACGCCGTCAATTTGACCGATGGTTTGGACGGGTTGGCGGTGGGTTCCATCCTTATTGCGGCAATGACTTATGCTTTAATGGCATACCTGGCAGGACACGCCAAGTTTAGCAGTTATCTGCGCATTGTTCCTGTTCCCGGTGCTGGTGAACTTTCTATTTTTCTTGGTTCAATGGCGGGGGCGGGTCTGGGGTTTTTGTGGTTCAACAGTTATCCGGCACAAGTGTTTATGGGCGACACCGGTTCCCTCTTTTTGGGGGGAACAATCGGTATCATTGCCCTGTTCATTAAACAGGAACTTCTCCTGGTTATTGTGGGAGGAATTTTTGTGGTGGAAGCGCTGTCGGTGATCCTGCAGGTTGCTTCTTTTAAACTGCGAGGCAAGAGAATATTGAAAATGGCGCCTTTGCATCATCACCTGGAATTGATTGGCTGGTCGGAGCCGAAAGTGGTAATAAGGTTCTGGATTGTGGGGATTATTCTGGCGTTAATAGCTTTAAGTGCGCTAAAGCTTAGATGAGAATAAAAGAGAACTATCAAGGGAGGAGAGTATTAGTTATTGGTCTGGCGCGAAGTGGCTTGGCGGTCGCCAATCTATTGACCAGTCAGGGCGCCGCAGTCACGGTGACCGATGAGAAGAGAGAAAGTGAACTGGCAAATAACATTAAGAAACTTAAAAAAGGGATAAACGTTCTCCTCGGCCGCCAGGATTCAGTTAAATTAAAGAATTTGGTCTCTGCATACGACTTGTTAGTCGTAAGTCCCGGCGTTCCCCGGGAAAATCCCCTGGTGCGAAAGGCAAAGAAGTCGAAAATTCCCGTGGTGAGCGAAGTAGAGACGGCATACAACATTGCCTCTTACAATCTTCGCTGGGATACTTTATCTTCTCCTCCCGTGGTAGCGGTTACAGGAACCAACGGAAAAACAACGACCTGTGAATTAATTGGAGAAGTACTAGGGAAGGACAGGAAGAGAGAAGTAATAGTTGCCGGGAATATTGGCACTCCGCTTTCCAGCGTGGTGGGACGGATTACGAAGAGGACTATTCTGGTCCTGGAAATTAGCAGTTTCCAGTTAGAGAACGTTGTATCTTTCCGTCCCCATGTGGCAGTTATTTTGAACATAACTCCTGACCACATGGACAGGCACAGGACAATGGTCAAGTACGTCCAGGCAAAGGCCAATATTTTTCAGAAACAGACAGAAAAAGATTTCTGCATTCTGAATAGAGACGATAAGAGCGGGAGAGTGCTGGAAAGAAAGGCGAAGTCCCGGGTTATCTTTTTCAGTAGCAAGAGACCCCTGCGCCGAGGAGTTTTTGTTAAAGGGAAAAGGATAGTTTCCCATTTAAACTTGAGAGCAAAAACTCCTTCTGATAAAGGCGAGCTCCTGGTTAAACACGTGAGAATTGCCGGTCCCCATAATTTAGAGAATGCTCTCGTAGCCATTGCCGTAGGGGATATATTTGGTATATCGAGAAGTAAAATCAGAAAAGCAATTGAATCTTTTGCAGGAATAGAGCACCGATTGGAAGTAGTTCGAGAAATAGACGGGAGGAGATTTATCAACGATTCCAAGGCGACGAATGTTGACGCTTGCAAGCGGGCGCTGGAGACGTTTCCCGCTCCCATCGTACTTATTATGGGGGGCTGTGATAAAGGTGCGCCCTATGGTCCGCTGGAGAGTCTGGTTAGAAAAAAAGTCACTGCGCTTGTTTTACTGGGTCAAGCTGCTTCCAGAATAGAGAAGGAGCTGATCGGTTCGGCTCCTATTTACAGAGTAGACGGGATGAGGGAGGCGGTAGAGTTATCTTATAGTCTGAGCCAACCAAAGAGCTCGATTCTTCTTTCCCCGGCCTGTTCCAGTTTCGATATGTACTCTGACTTCGAAGAAAGAGGGAAGGATTTCAAGAGATGGGTAAGAGAGATTTGAGAACCCAAAAGAGAAAATGGGGAGGCCCGAGACAAAAACAAAAGAAGGGCGTATGTACGCCGGAGTATCATCGCGGGGACATTTTTCTACTCTCTGTCATTCTATTCCTGGTGTTCATAGGTGTGGTGATGGTGTTCAGCGCCAGTGCAATTGTATCCCATGAAAAGTTCGATACCAGTTATCTCTTTTTGGTCAAGCAGCTTATCTGGACAGTGATGGGTGCATTCTTGATGCTTGTTTTGGCAAGGGTTGATTATAACAAGTTGCAGAGGTTCTCCCGACCGCTCATGGTTTTCTCATTTGGTCTTCTGGTCTTGGTTCTGCTGATAGAATCCGGAGAAATCAAGCGCTGGCTTAAATTTGGAATGATGAGCTTTCAACCTTCGGAGATGGCAAAAATTTGTTTGATTCTTTATGTAGCGGATGCCCTGGACCGGAAGGGGAGCAAGCTCCAGGATTTTAGAAAGGGCCTTTTGCCGATTCTAATAGTAACGGCAATATTTTTGGCACTTATCTATGCTGAGCCGGATCTGGGAACTGCGGTTATCCTGGGACTGGTTATACTGGCGATGATGTTTATGGGAGGAGTTAGGCTTTCCCATCTTCTTTCACTTGTCCTGGTAAGTCTGCCGCTTTTATATTTTGCAGTTTTTCACGTGGGATATCGTCGGGAACGAATTCTAACTTTTATCAACCCCTGGGCTGACGCCCAGAGAATAGGCTACCAGATTGTTCAGGCTCTCCTTGCTCTTGGCTCGGGAGGTTTTTTCGGGAAAGGACTGGGAGCTTCCCGGGCGAAATTATTCTTTCTACCCGAGCCTTATACAGACTTTATCTTTTCCATAATCGGAGAAGAGCTAGGATTTTTGGGCGCCAGCTTGATAATATTCCTATTCGTCATTATTGCCTGGAGAGGACTACGCATAGCTACAAGAGCGCCTAATCAATTCGGAAATCTACTGGCTGCGGGAATCACTTTTCTGATTACTTTCCAGGCTGTGTTGAATATCAGTATAGTTACTGCCTGTCTGCCCACTAAGGGGATTACCTTGCCTTTTCTCTCGTATGGCGGTTCTTCCCTGGTTTTCTCGCTTGTGGCAGTGGGCATACTTCTCAATATTTCCCGACAGACGTAAGAAGGTAAAAAAGGGGACAGGCTACTTTTTGCCAAGCCCGCAAGGGAAAGGCGAACTATCGTAGCTTGAGAGAGAAACTCCCTCGATTGTTTATAGCGAAGGCTGTTCGTAGAGGAAATCATGCGGATTTTGATTGTTCTGGGAGGAACTGGCGGGCACATTTACCCCGGTCTTGCTCTGGGAGAGAAGTTGAGAATCCGGAATAATCAAATTATTCTCGTGGGAAAGAAAGGAGGTATTGGCGAGAGGATAGCGCGAGAAAGTCGATTCATCTTCTTCCCCATTGCGGGAGAAGGATTGGTAAGAAAATTCTCACTGAAGGTTTTTCCCTTTCTTGTAAGATTCTTGCAGGGATTCTTTCAGTCTATGCGAATCTTTCGTTCTTTCAGACCGGATATAGTTGTGGGAATGGGTGGATACTTAGGCTTCGCGCCAGTTCTGGCAGCGAGAATATCCGGGATAACATGCGCAATTCATGAGCCGAATGTTTTTCCCGGATTGGCCAATAGAGTTTTGGCCAGGATAGTTGATAGAATAATGATTAGTTTTAGAGAGACGGAAAAATATTTTCCAGCAAAGAAGACTTTTTTGACAGGAAGCCCTGTTCGCCAGGCTATCTTAAATTGCCCCAGGAGCGAGGCTTTGCGAAACTTGGACTTGGTAGAAGGAAAAAAGAACATCCTCGTTTTTGGGGGAAGTCAAGGCGCCCGCAGTATAAACCTGGCAATGGCAAGGGCATTAGATTTTCTGGATCCTTTAGATAAGAAAATTCAGATCATACATATCGTGGGCGTCGAACAATTTCCCGAAATGAAAAAAAAGTACGAACAAAAAAAATATCCTGCACGTGTTCTTCCCTACCTTCTACATATGGAATATGCCTATAGCTGTTGTGATCTGGTAATTTCCCGCTCCGGCGCAAGTACCGTCGCGGAAATCATAGCGAAAGGTCTCCCCAGCATTCTCATCCCCTATCCTTACGCCACTGGTGGACACCAGAAGGCGAATGCCGAGTTTCTATCGAAGAGAGAAGGTTGTCTACTTATTGAAGACAGCCAGTTGACAGGTGAGTTACTCGCCGATGTCATCATCCGCCTGATTGGCGACGAGGCTGAGCTGAGGAGAATAGCAGAAAATACGAGAGGAGTTTCTATTGATGATGCAGCAGCCAAGATGGCCGATTTGTTTGAAGCAAGGTAAAAGCTTGTTGGGGAAATAAAATAAAATGTTAAAAAACATTCAACACGTACATTTTGTGGGTATAGGTGGTTCGGGGATGAGCGGAATTGCCGAAGTCCTGATAAATTTGGGTTACAAAGTTAGTGGGTCGGACCTGAAACAGACGGAAGTAACCGAGCGGTTGGCATCCCTGGGGGGTAAAATATTTATTGGTCATAGGCCGGAACAAATAGGGAATGCGCATGTAGTGGTTACTTCCACCGCGGTTCTCCCCGACAATCCCGAGGTGATTCAGGCAAAGAAACTCAAAATTCCCGTTATTCCGCGAGCGGAGATGCTTGCCGAGTTAATGAGACTGAAATACGCGGTGACAATTGCCGGCACTCACGGAAAAACGGTGACCACTTCACTTGTATCCATGGTGCTTGCCGAGGGCNNACTTCCCTTGTGTCCATGGTTCTTGCCGAAGGTGGATTGGACCCCACAGTTGTAATTGGCGGGCGTTTAAAAAATATTGGTTCTTCCGCTAAGTTAGGGAGAGGAGAGTTCATAGTAGCGGAAGCAGATGAAAGCGATGGCTCATTTCTGAAACTTACTCCCACTATTGCGATGGTTACAAATATCGACGATGATCATCTCGACTACTACAAAACCCTGGATAATATTAAAGATGCTTTTACCCAATTTGTAAACAAAGTTCCTTTTTACGGGTCTATTATCCTTTGTGGTGAGGACGATAATATTAAGTCAATTATTCCTCAAATAACGAGAAAATATTATACTTACGGAATAGGAAAAAATTACGATTTTTACGCAGAAAATATAATATACAGAGAGATGGATAGCGAATTCGAGCTCTGTTTTTCGGGGAAGAATCTGGGCAGACTCACAATACACTTGCCGGGGGCACATAACGTCGTTAACTCCCTGGGCGCAGCTGCAGTAGGCATTGAACTGGGAATAGATTTGGAAAAGATCAGAAAGGCTTTCCTCGACTTTACCGGCGTTAGCCGAAGATTGGAGGTCAAAGCCAGAAAAAAGGAGATAGTTTTCATAGACGACTACGGACACCATCCCACAGAAATTAGAGTAACTCTGGAGACAATAAAATCAATATGGCCGGCAAGGCGGCTACTGGTTATTTTCCAGCCGCACCGGTATACGCGCACGAGAGATCTGGCGAAAAGATTTGGGCCCTCTTTTAATAGCGTGAGCCGGGTTTGGCTCACGGATATATATTCTGCGGGGGAGAAACCGATTCCCGGAATCTCTTCATCATTGATTCTGGACTCCTTTCCTGCTGAGAAAAGAGCGACTGTTACTTTAAGTTCAGACCGGGACGCCATAATCAAGGAAGTTGCAAAAAGCCTCAGGCCCCGGGATGTTCTCGTCACGTTAGGAGCGGGAGACGTCTACAAAATCGGCGAGGAAATTCTGAAAAAAATATAAACATTGGATTCATAACCGGATTCCTCGCGGGAGGAAGGAGCGTTTCTTCTCACCCCGACCCTCTCCTCCGGGGAGGGGGAGAGAGTGAAATATATGGGTACATTGGATAGATTGCAGAAACTGGTGCGAAATAGAGTGAAGGTTGACGAGTCCCTGGCCCGGCATACTTCTCTCAGGGTAGGCGGCCCGGCAAGTTATTTTGTGGAATTGAGAGACATTGAGGAGCTCAACAATGTGATGGAATTTTCCAAAAAAGAGAATCTGGATTTCTTTATCCTGGGAGAAGGCACTAACGTACTTTTCCCGGATAAGGGATTTAATGGTTTGGTAATTCAATTGAAGGGTGAGTTTGAAAAGTTTTTCGTAGAAGGTAACCAGGTAACGGCTGGCGCGGGGATGAAATTGAATGTCCTGGTTGAAAAATTGGCGGAGAGAGGCCTGGCTGGTTTAGAAGTAGCTTCCGGGATTCCCGGAAGCGTCGGTGGCGCAATTGTTTCTAACGCCGGCACGAAAACGGGTTGGATTGGCGATGTTGTCAGGGAAATAAGAATTTTCATTGACGGGGAAGTGAAAATTCTAAACAAAGAAGAATTAGGTTTTTCTTACAGGCATTGCGAGTTGCCCGATAAAGCCGTAGTTCTGGAAGTGAGACTGGGCTTGAAAAATGGCAAAAAAAGTGATATTATAAATGCAATTAAAAAAAATTTAAAAGAAAGGAAAGAAAATCAACCTGTTTCCGCTCTTAACGCTGGTTGCGTCTTCAAGAATCCGGGAACTTACGAGGCGGGAAAATTGATTGAAAGCTCCGGATTAAAGGGAGCAAGAATAGGGGACGCTGAAGTATCAAAAAAAC
>JABAOC010006446.1_pt1 | contig 18294 bp, 16 predicted proteins | sample 7062161 | NCBI WGS metagenome assembly JABAOC01 (sample SAMN14538625, study PRJNA623070) | marine sediment metagenome | biome: marine biome [ENVO:00000428]; feature: marine pelagic biome [ENVO:01000023]; material: deep marine sediment [ENVO:00002113] | place: India: Gulf of Khambhat ... | reverse complement strand
CCCTTTTCCAAGACCCCATCACTGAATCACTTTATGACCGGTTTGAGAAATTAATTTAGAAAAATATTTTGTATTTGTCAATAATTATGTGCTTATTTTATCTCACCCTCTAACAAATCACAAACTAATACTTAAGAGGTACATCTCGACTAAAGATTCAGCCCATCAATCTTGACACCACAAAACTTACAATTGCCTGAATCAATATTATTTTTAATAATTTGATAGCCATATTTCTCTACAAGCAATTTTCCACAATTATAACAATATGTATTTTCTGCTTCAGATCCTGGCACGTTGCCCAGATAGACATATCGAAGACCTTGCGCTAAACCAATTTCACGTGCCTTATTCAGGGTTGAAATCGGAGTCGTGAGATGATCTGTTAATTGATATTGGGGATAAAATCGGCTAATGTGCCAGGGTGTTTCAGGTCCGAGCTCATTTTTAATGAATTTAGTAATCGCTGTTAGCTCCTGTTCTGAATCGTTTTCACCAGGGATAACCAGAGTCGTGACCTCGACCCAGATATTTAACTTCTTCATTAATTTAAGTGTATCTAAAACCGGAGCCAATTTCGCGCCGACAAGTTTTTTATAGAAGTTTTCATTGAAACTTTTCAGATCGACATTGGCGGCATCTAGATATTCTTGAATAAATTGAAGTGGTTCAGGATTGATATACCCGTTGGTAACGAAAATATTTAGAATTTTATGGTCATGGGCAAGTTTTGCCGTGTCGTAGGCATATTCAAAATAAATTGTCGGTTCGGTATAAGTGTAGGCTATTGAGAGACATGAATTCCGTTTAGTCAGGGTAACAATTTCTTCTGGGCTTAATTCTCTACTATATCGATTGATGTCATTCACCCGACTTACCTGAGAAATGTCATGATTCTGGCAGAACTTGCAGTGAAAATTGCATCCCACTGTGGACATTGAAAACGATTGAGATCCTGGAGCGACGTGAAATAGGGGTTTCTTTTCAATGGGATCTACATGAACGGCAATGGCTTTTCCATAAACCAGAGAATATAACTTTCCAGCGATGTTTTTCCGGACACCACATATTCCAATTTGATTTTCTTTTAATTTGCAAAAATGGGGACAGAGTTCGCACCGAACCTTTCCATTTTCCAGTTGGCTGTAAAACATAGCTTCTTTCATGATGATCCTCTTAATCCTTATTCTTTCTTACGACTATAAATGCAGCCACAATAATTTTGGCGGTACATATTATAAATTTTACTTAATTCAACACTTCGTTTATAACCATCTTTTTTCTTAAAGTTTGCTTCCAGAAATTTGATCTGATGTTGTTCACTTGATTCCAAACCGATTTGGTTGATTGAGGTTGCGTTTTTATGTGGACTTATCGTTAGCGTTGTGGTAAATAAATCAAAACCTGTTTGTTTGGTGACTTTTGCTGTTTCCTGTAATCGCATCCTGAAACAAATCGCACACCGTTTTCCACCTTCTGGTTCATTTTCCAAACCTTTCACCATTTTAAACCAGTGCTCTGAATTATATTCATGTACGATAACTTTGATATTTAATTCTGTGACAAAATTCTGTAACTCTTTCAGACGATGCCTGTATTCTTGTTCTGGATAAATATTCGGATTATAAAAAAAACATGTGATTTCATAGTCTGAACAAAGCCGTTCGATTGGGACGGTAACGCAGGGTGCACAACATGTATGTAATAATAATTTCTTGTTATTCATTTGCGATTTATTGATCCATCAGGAGATTTTTCACTCCATGAAGTTTATCCTGAACGAAGTGAAGGGCTCCGTTCAGAATGACGTCGCTTTATTTGAGCGTTTCTTAGTACTATTTAGTTAGATTAGATTAAAAATTCTTATTTGAGTTGATAAATCTGGAATAAAATGGTGCATTCCCTTTACATGCTGTCCGGGAACTTGCCGTCAGGGACGGTTTCTATCCATATATTGGATAGTTGCGGTCCCTGACCGCAATATATGGTGTTTCTTTACGACAATTAACCAGTTTATGGAATGCACTTATGCGGTGCATAAAGGCACCGCACTCCTCTGCGATTTCAAATCTGACTAGTAGAATTAAACGTCGCTTACTTAATATTGAAGTTACATCAGTAATGAAACGTTTACCAAACTTAAAAAGCTTGGTAAACGCGCCAAAAATCTTATTAAATAGGAGACAAAACCACATCGATGCGCCGATTTTGGGACCGACCGAATCCGGTTTCATTTGAGGCAATGGGTTTACTTTCGCCATAACCAGCCGCTGAAATTTGACTATCAGTTAATCCCATATTCGCCATGAGATAGGATTTAACGGCTTGGGCCCGTCTCGTAGAAAGGGATTGATTCATTCTGTTGTCGCCTCTGTTATCCGTGTGTCCCTCTATTGTGATATGATAATCAGGAAAAAGTTTAATAACACGCTGTAATTTTGTTAATAAACTAAAATATCTTGGATCGATAACTGCCTTACCGCTCTGGAAATTTAACCCGATGAGTCGAATTCTAATCTGATCCCCTTCCCTGAGAACTTTTGCTTCATCTTTGCTGAATATGGATTCAGCTTTTCTAAATTTATCTTTTTGTTGGTGTTCTAATGCCAATTTGGCTTTCAGACCGGCTTCTTGCTCTTTTGATTTGTCAAGTTCTGCTTTTAATTTAATGATGTCCGAATTTAAAGATTCAATGGTCTTGTCCTGTGAAGAAACTTCATTTGCTAATTGTTGTTTTTCTTGTTTGAGGTTATTAATCGCTTCAACCGCTGTAGTGACTGGTTTTTCAAATCCTTCATCAAACTCCGGTGTAAACCCCAATTGGATCATAATTTGGGATAGATACTTTTCGTTTTGCAAAATTAATTTTTCCCAATTGGCATCATCTTTTTTTAGTTTTTGAATGACATTAGCTAAAAAAGTGGCATGTTTCACCTCATATGCAGCCATTTCTGCATTTTGACGGGCTTCGGTTTTAGCACTTCTATTGCTGTTTAATATTTTCTCAGATTCTGCTAACAGGGTCTGAGAACGATTAAATGTGATAGGTGCATATTTATGCACATCATTGTCCTGAGCCTGTTTGAGATGTTCTTTTACATTTCCCACGATACTTGCCTTGATAGCAACGAGTTCAGCTTCTCGAAATTGGCGTTCAGCATTCAGGGATTTTTCTTTTGCTTTATTGATATCTCCTTTTTCTAATATTTTGGTAGTTTCTGAAAATAATCCTTCGGCTTTTTCGTAAAGTTCTCGAGCGAATTCTATGGCATTGGCTTCTAGTGCGTCTTCACGAGCGACTAAAAGATGGGGAAATGTTACCTTTGCAAGCTTAGCGTTTTCGATTGCTGATTCCAATAAACCGTTTATTTCAGTAATCTTTTTCTGAACATTTTTCCCCCGATCAAAATCTTTTGATGATGCTTCATAAATCGCCACTGCTTTTGCGTACAATATTGGCGATAACAAATCTGCCTGTTCTGCTTTGGCCTGACTTAATAAGTCAGTTGTCTTTTGAAAAACACGTGCTTTGATATCATCTTGAGCTAAGACCAAAGAATAACACATTAAAGTAGCACATGCAACGATAAAAAGAACGAAGAGGAAAGACCTAGATACCAATGATTCGTCCCATGAGTTTTTAAGCTTTACCATCGTAAGCTCTCCTTTCGTTTATTAATTCAATTTGATTAATATTAGTTCAGCAATTAATTTATGAATTGCATTTTTTTAACAATATAATGGATGAATAGTAAAAAGTCAAGTCGAATCTTAAAAATTCAACGGAAAAAAATAAATGAAATTATTCAAACATAAAAATATAGAAATTAAACACAAAAAAAGCCCCTTAAAAGAAGTGATCAATTAAGGAGCTTTAAGATATGATTAAAATTCGATGATGTGAACTTCTAAGTTGAAAGATGTTTGGTGATAAAAATTAAAAAATGGCTTTATTAATTTAATCAATTTAAAAATTAAACAATTGGTTTTATTTAGAGGAAGAATTATCTTTATCATCTTTCTTTTTCTTCAGATCGCCTTCCAATATTCGTCTTAGTCGTTCTAATTCACGTTCGGCTTTTCTTCGCTCTTCTTTAATTCGTTCTAATTCTTCTTCAGCAGATTCTGTTTCTCTTTGTTCCTTGATAATTTGTTCGAATAATTCTCTTCGACTTTCGGCCTTTCTCATTAAGATATCCTTATCACTCAACCTATATACAGATGCCGGTAATAATAGGATGTTTATGCCAAGATTAATCCGCCAACTTGGATAATTGGGCATATCGTAAATCTGTCCACCAAAAAAATAACCCGTTTCATCCTTATCAGGAGATAACCTCAGGTCTGTGGAAAAACTTAACGTTAACCAACGATAAGCTCTGAAGCTTACTCCAGGTGTTAAATAGATATAATCCTCAAGACTATAAGCCGTTGCTGAAGGAGGTTTTTGAAGAAACTTATTTCCATACAATTCTACCGAAAAATCAAATTCAGATGTCGGTATTTTCATGCCAAGTCCCAAAAACAACTGTTGACTCATTGAAGTAACACTGATATTATCAAAAGCTGATTGGCTCAGTTTTTTTCCGACATCATTATGATTTATATATGCAAAATTGGCATGTACATTTAGATTGTCCTCTGGATAAAGCGGGTCTCTCGAAAATGTTAGCATACCAGTAAATCCCCATTCGACCGTGCCTGCAGAATAAGGTTCAAAAGGAATATTATGATATTTCGCGGTAGGAAACCTGGAATCGAGGCTCACAGCCCAGGTCAATGAAGTTCCTTTAATATTATAAGAGCCCATTTTCAACCCGATAAAGAGATCATCAGGAAAATTATATCCAGATTCTCCCTTGTGGGTATCCTGATACATGATGGGTGATATTGCAAGTTCAATATGTTCACTGATTCCATAATTAATACTAAAAGCTCCCTGGACATCCCAATATGTAACAGCATTTGCCTGTTCAGCCGATAGGGTTGCTACCTTTCCAAAGAAGCGAGTACGTCCATAGAAAGTTAAATATCCTGGTTTTAAGTTCCAGGCCGATTTGACATAAGTCAGGCCATTACCACCATTGAGTCCATTGCTATAAACTACTGGTGTTAATAAGGTAAAGAAAAGAACAACGATCATTCCCCCACAAATGGTTTTCCATAATTTCATAGCTCAAACCTCCACATTGTTGTCTAAAATCAAAAGGTGCACACGCGAATTTTAAGGTTTGATTTCCTTAAATTATCTTTTTTTTTGAAAATTGTCAACATTTATTTAAGATGTTACAACAACTTAATTAGTAAATAATATCATTATTAACCAAAATTCATTTAGAACTGTAGTATACAATCCACCAATAAATTTGTGCCAATGTTGCAATCTTTGTAATAAAGCTAAGGAAACTATTGATATGATACCAGGTAGATCCTGAAACAATTATTGTGTCGCCTGGTTGAAGTCGAGGGATAAGTTTCTCCTCACCATTTTTTATATATTTGTTTACATCAATATCGATAATTTTATTTTTTTTATCTTCTGTTTCTTTTGCTCTTAATAATTTAATATTGCTTAATTTTGCACCTTCTCGAGGACCTCCTGCAAACGAAATTAAAGATATTAAATCAGTATCACTCGGCACAAGATATTGCCCTGGTTTTGCAACAAATCCCCAAATATTCACCTTAATGAGTAGTTGATCGTCGGTGCCCAAAAAATATTGAGCCCCGCGTTGATATTTTTGATCTTGACTATAACTAGCAATACTATTAACAAGTACCAAAATGATCACTATCAGAAGGAAAAAGTTAATCCTTCTTAGCATTGGCTTCATACAACCTCCTCGATTGGTCCTAATGTTCTATACAGTTAAACAGGTCATTTTTATCAAAACTATTTTTATTATAACAAAAAAAAATAAAAATATCAAGTTAAAATTAATTATTTATTTAAAAATTACAATAATTTAGCAAGTGTTTAATTTATAAGATTATTATGAATAAAATTTAATTGCACATATCTATACAAATTATAATCCTACGCCAAATCTCATCAATAATTTGTTTATCAAAGAAAATTCTTGATTATTAATAATAAAAAAGTTATTTTAAAAGATATAGATTTGGAGGAATTGATCATGTTTTCTGAACAGTTAATTCGCAAATTAAAAAATGCAAAAATCGTAGCAGTTTTAACCGGTGCTGGTATATCGGCTGAAAGTGGAGTACCTACTTTTAGAGGAGAAGAAGGGCTCTGGAAAAAATTTCGTCCTGAAGAATTAGCTAATTTTGATGCTTTTATGCGGAACCCAACATTGGTCTGGGAATGGTACAATTACAGAAAAAAAATCATTAGCGAAGTTGAACCCAATCCAGCCCATTATGCACTTGTTAAATTAGAAACGCTTTTTGAAAACTTTTATCTTATTACGCAAAATGTTGATAATTTACATCGTAGAGTAGGAAATAAAACAATTTACGAGCTTCATGGGAACATAATGCGGAACCGCTGCGTTGATTGTAATAAAAACATAGAAAAAGTTAATTTTACAAATGAGGACGATTTGCCTCGGTGTGATTGTGGGGGACTTATTCGACCTGATGTTGTTTGGTTTGGGGAAGCTTTACCTCAGCAAGTATTAATGAATTCATTCATTGCAGCAAGTAAATCAGAGGTCTTTTTTTCAATTGGCACATCTGCTGTCATTCAACCAGCGGCGTCTTTACCTTTAGAAGCTAAACAATCAGGCGCCTATGTAGTTGAAATAAATACTGAGCCCACAGTCATTTCTAATCTCGTTGATGAATCCATCTTGGGCAAGGCGGGTGAAATATTACCGCAATTGGTGAATAAAATAACAATAGGATTGTCATGAGAAACTTTTTAATCAAAATACTCATTTTATTTGTATTTTTAACCACAGAATGCGCTTACTATAATACTTTTTTCAATGCTAATAAGTATTTTAATGAGGCTGAAAAAGAACGAACGAAAAGATTAGAGAATATCAAAAAGAAAGGGCAAGGCAATCAGCAAAACATTAACAGACCTACGTCAAATGAATTGAAAAATTATGATAAATCAATAGAAAAAGCTTCAAAAGTTCTGGAAATATATCCGAAAAGTAAATATGTTGATGATGCATTATTTTTGCTCGGAAAGTGTTTTTATAGAAAAGAGGACTACCCAAAAGCAAAGCGAAAATTTATTGAATTAATTGAAAATTTTCCAAACAGTAAATTTGTAAATGGAAGTCGATTGTGGTTAGGAAAAACGAATATTGAATTACGAGATTATGAAACCGCTGAAAAAAATTTTCAGGAAATTTTGAATAGTGAAGCCGAAGATGAAGTCCATGATGAAGCCCAATTTCTTGTCGGTGGTTTATATAAACATAAGGGTGATTATATAACGGCAATTGATGAATATAGCACAGCAGCAGCCAAAGCGAACAATAGATCGATTCGAGCCAATGCTTATTATGAAATGGGAGATTGTTATTATCTTCTTAAAAATTTTGCCAAAGCAGTTGAAAGCTTTAAGCAAGCGCGCAAATATAGCCCGGACGCAAAATTTGAATTCAATGCAATGTTGAGAGCTGGATTGGCATTAAAGGAAATGCAACAATATGATGATGCTATAAAAATATTTACTAATCTACTTGGTGATGCTGTGAATGAAGAAAATTGGCCAACATGTCGGCTCGAAATCGCTCATTGTAATCGTCTGAAAGGTGAATTTGGCTATGCAATTGAATGGTATCTGGATATTATTAATCAACATCCGAGAACAGAAGAAGCTGCGAATGCTTACTTTTATTTGGGAAAAATCTATCAGGAGCAGAAAGCAGATTATAAATTAGCAAAAGAAAATTATGATAATGCAGTTAAGGAAAATTCGAAAGCCTTAATAAATGAAGAAGCTCGCCTCAAAAGTACAAGTATTGAAAAGTTATTGAAATTAAAAGATGACATCGAAGCACAAAAACGAAGGATTGCCCGGGGTGATTCAATTGCTGCAGTGATGGATAGTCTCGAAGTATCTAACCCGGATTTATTAACTCTTAATGTTGATAGTTTGAATGCAGATTCAACACGTATTTTAGCTGATACCCTTAATGGATTTAACGATTCTTTATACCAAGACATTGATGACCCTCGGTTTAGGGATAGAGATTTATTAGCCCGTCAAAACAGAAATCAACAGAACAAGACGGAAAAGCTCGCTTTAAAAACTGGTGAATTGGGTACGCCTCAAGAAGAACTCATTAAAGATAAATTACTTTTAGCTGAAATTTACCTTTTTGAATTCAATCAGCCAGATTCTGCTTTAAAGGAGTATATTGACATATTAGAAACAGACACCTCTCGTAAAGTAATTCCCAAGGCATTATTTACGATCGCATACATTTGTGAGACTTTTAAGCATGATACATTATTAGCTGATTCGGTCTATCATCGTCTCGTTGCTGATTATCCGGACGATCCGTTTGCACAACATGCGAGAAAGAAAATTAGAACGCTAAAAGTAATTGATCCAGAAGAGGCTATTGCTCAGAAATTCCGAAACGCTGAACAAGCATATTTAGACAAACACCAATATGACGATGCAATTACAACTTTTGAGTCAATTTATGAGAAATCTCCAACATCGCAATATGCACCAAAAGCACTATTAGCAATGGGATGGATTTACGAAAATAATTTTCAGCAGTCTGATAAGGCTTTTGAAGCTTATCAAAATTTAGTTAAAAATTACCCAAAATCAATATATGCACAAAAAGTTAAGCCAAAAGTTGATGAAGTTATAAAAGCTCGTGCTGCGGAAAGTAAAGAAAAAGAAACAACAAGTGTTGGAGAAAAAGAGTCCTCCTTAGATGAAAAAACAAAAAGGCTAGCGACAACAGATACGACTCAAACTGGCGATTTTTCAACTATGGATAGGGAACAATATCATCGCTTTTTACGGCAAGAAATGGCCAAAAATGATCCCAGAAGGAAAACTCCTAAGCGATGGTAGCAGATTATGGAAGATAAAAATGCTGTATCTCATGAGACAGTAACTGCTAAAATTTTCAAATGCAAATTGATTGACAAAGTTTGGCCCACTTTAACAATTTTAAGACTTCGACTCGCCAATAAAGAATTGGCACGTTGTTCTCGCCCTGGTCAATTTGTCAACATAAAAGTTTCTGATAATTATATTCCCCTACTCAGACGACCCTTTAGTATTCATCGTGTGAATTATCAACAAGGGTGGTTAGAAATTTTATTTCAAATTATTGGAAAAGGGACAGAGTTATTAGCCGAATTTGAAATAGGTGATGAATTAGATCTCTTAGGTCCTCTTGGTAATAATTTTGTCATTCCCAAGGCTAAGGATTATGATCGAGCCATATTAATCGCTGGTGGGCTTGGAATTGCTCCGTTACTATTCTTAGCACAGGAGCTCACTCATCGAAACGTATCTACAACCTTATTTTATGGGAACAAATCCAAAGAATCATTTTGCTGTCTTGACGATTTTGGGAGACTCAAAATTCCTTATTTTTTAGCAACAGAAGACGGATCTATAGGATTTGAAGGAAAAGTAATTGATCTATTTCTAACAAAACAAAATGATTTTGAAAAAACACATCCAATTATTTATGCCTGCGGTCCCAACTTGATGCTTCAAAAGATTAAAGATATTGCCGAACAACTTAAGTTGACCTGTCAGGTTTCTCTGGAAACAATGATGGCCTGTGGTTTTGGTGTCTGTCTCGGGTGCGTCGTGAATTCAACATCTCCAATTGATCCTTATAAATATGTATGCAAAGACGGTCCTGTATTTTATTCAAATGAGATTGATTTAATAAGTGAATAGGTTATCAGTTACAATTGGACAAATAAAATTAGCTAATCCCATTTTAACCGCCTCCGGTACTTTTGGGTATGGAGAGGAATTTTCCACGCTGTTAGATTTAAATCGGTTGGGAGGACTGGTAACCAAAGCTGTGACCCTAGAACCGAGGCCTGGTAATCCGTTTCCGAGGATAGCTGAAACTGCTTGCGGTATGTTAAATTCAATTGGATTGGCAAATGTTGGAGTAAAAAATTTTATTAAAGACAAGCTTCCTTTTTTAAAATCCCTTACGACATCAGTCATTGTTAATGTCGCGGGTAAAACAATAGATGAATTCAATCGAGTAATTGAAGCAATCGAAAGTGCTGGTGGCGTAGATGGTTATGAATTAAATGTGTCCTGTCCCAATGTCAAAGAAGGTGGAATGGCCTTTGGGGCTGATCCCAAGATTACAGCCGCCGTAACGGCAAAGGCAAGAAAGGTAACCGATCGGTGCTTGATCGTTAAATTAAGCCCGAATGTGACCTCAATCGGAGAAATTGGGCGTGCCGCCGAACAAGCAGGCGCTGATGCCCTTTCGGGAATCAACACAGTCGTTGGAATGGCTGTTAATATACAGACCAGGCGACCAAAGCTGGCTACGGCGACAGGTGGGCTTTCCGGACCAGCGATTAAGCCGATAGCTTTGGCTAAAGTTTTTGAACTTGTTCAAGCTGTCGATGTGCCCGTAATCGGTATCGGCGGCATCATGAATTACCAGGATGTCCTGGAATTTTTGATCACGGGTGCGACCGCAGTACAAGTAGGGACTGCCAATTTTATTGAACCGAATATTGCTGAAAAATTAGTGACCGGTCTGGAAAATTATTGTCAGCAACATAAAATACTTAATATAGACGAAATTATCGGAAGTATAGATTTAGGGTGTGAGGATAAATAAAATGTATTTCTGTATTATTTTAAGGTTAATAAAAACCCCTGTAGAATATTTTTAAGAATTCAAATTAATTTTTTCTCACCCCCTTAAAGGAAAAAATTTAGCCACGTTTCATTTCAAAAATTAACCAGAAAAATTTGTAGGGAGGCTTTAATGCGTAAAGTAGCGGAATTACTCGTTCTGGTTTTGCTGACCAGTTGTGCTTTTTTTCATAGTACTCCTAAGAGAAACCAGAATATTGATGGAATTATCTTTCTTGAGGATTCTGATGATGAAGAGAAGCAGAAAAATTCAAAATCCGTTCGCAAATCAAAAGAAAAGAAACAACAAGGAGATTCAGCGGAAGTAAGAAATTTTAAAGATATGGAGGGAATAATCTATTTAAATTATGAAGATCAGATCAATGAAAATCCTGATAAACCATTAAAACCGAACCATCATTTGGAAACTGGCAAAGCATCATATTATGCAATGAAATTTAAAGGTCGTAAAACGGCCAGTGGAGAGATTTACGATCCAGATAAATTGACCGCAGCCCATCCAAAACTTCCTTTTGGAACAATGGTACGGGTCACAAATCTCTACAACAATGCCAGCGTTATCGTCCGAATCAATGATCGAGGACCTCATGTCAAATCAAGGATTATAGACCTTTCCTACGCAGCCGCCAAGAAGTTGGATATAATCACCAGAGGACTTGGAGAAGTTGCGATAGAAGTGATTAAAAATCCTTAGTAAAACCATTTTTTTAATTATTTGTGGATTAATTTCTAGGTTTTGCACAATTCCGTTTTTTGTTGAAAGATTATTTTCCAATTCATGATAATCAAAGGAGCTAATCTTTGGACTTGAAAAAGTTAGGCCTAAGGGTTTTAGTGGCAATATTTGGCATTCCCATTATCCTTTTCCTCGTATTAAAAGGCGGTTGGTTCTTTGTGGTATTAGTTCTGATTATTAATCTATTATCTCAATATGAATTTTATAAATTAACAGAACTCAAACAAATGTGGCCTATTAAAATTTTAGGCTTAATAGGAAATGTTCTGATTACAATTTCATTCTATAGATTTGGTATAGAAAAATTATGGCTCGTTATTCTAATTTTATTTTACCTGACACTCCTCATCGAGCTATTTCGGAATAAGGCTTCAGCGGCCTTAAATATTTCAGCCACAACCTTTGGATTTTTTTATCCGAGTGCCTTCTTCAGTTTTCATATTTTGATTCGAGAATTACCGAAATCAGTAAATCTTACTTATGAAGCAGGGGGGAGATGGCTCATTCTCATGCTGGTTACCATCTGGGTCTGCGATACAGCGGCATATTTCATGGGATCAACAATCGGACGACATAAACTATTTCCACGGATTAGTCCTCATAAGACAATAGAAGGCGCCATATCTGGCTTCATGTTTGCCATTATCACTCCATATATTTTTAGCATCACTTACATTAAAGAATTGAGGTTAGTTGACTGTCTGGTCATCGGATTTATAGTCGGAATCATGTCCCAGATCGGTGACCTTGTCGAATCTCTATTCAAACGGGATGCGGGTGTAAAAGATACTTCTGGTATCCTGCCCGGGCATGGTGGATTTTTAGATAGATTCGATGCTCCACTTTTTGTAGCCCCGCTTGTTTATTTATACTTAAGGTTTATTGTCTTTTGATATCAATGGCTAAGAATTTTACAAAACTTCAATATTTCATATTGAAGTTTTATTTTTTAACTTGACATTTAGAAGATTTATATTTAAATTACATCTGGTTAAAATTTAATATATTAGTCTAAAAGAGGAGTGACCTATGAGTTTCTGGGATGATCTGTCAAATTTATTTAAAAAAGGTGTCTCTGTTATTGCAAAGAAAACTGACGAATATACAAAAATTGGTAAAATCAAAGTTGACATCATCGGTATTAAAAGAGACATCGACAAAAAGTTCAATGAACTGGGCGGAAAAACCTATCAATTGATCGTTGAGGAAAACAATCCCAAAATTGCGACACATGATGAGGTTAAAACCATAATTGATAGCATCAAGGATTTGAATCAAAAATTAGATGTAAAGAAACAGGAATTAGAACAAGTAAGAGAAGAATACGCTCGCGAAACAGGAAAACAACCTGAAGATATTGACGTCACAGTAGATGAAGGCGAAGCAAAAGGCTAATCACTTCTTTCATCAAAATTATTACTACTCCAACAATCGTCTTATCATAAGTCTTGCCAGGTTCGAGATTTGATTCAAAGGCTTTTATTTAAAGCCTCACCGATCAATGAGGTGGTGTCCGAAGTTAGTTGTCAATTGTCTGTTGTATAGATATTTGTAACTATTTACATTATCTACGTGTAAATCAGTTTGTCAACGTGTAATTTAATTATTAGAAATAAAATTTTGCAAATTTTACAATGGACTGCTGACGATTATCAACTGACATCGCCAACGATGATCAGTGGGGCTTTTAACTATATACACTGTTTCACAAGTTGTTATTAGTTTAATTATTTTTTTTAAATTTCAGAATATTGGATATAAAGAATTCTGAAAGGAAGCACCAAATAATCTATTTTACCCGTTTCGGCTGAGATTTTAAGATTTCTTGGAATGACTGGACGATGAAAAAACAACTCTTACTAAATACAAATAGGCGATACTATATTATTCTTTTATCAGTTGTTTTCTTGTTGATCGGATGTCATAGTCCCAAACAAATCGTTCAATTAGAACAGCCTTATGTCTTTCCATATCCTTCGACGCCTAGTACCTGGAAAATGCCTCTCTATCCTGGAAGATTAATTCCCTTGGTTTCGATTGTTGCAGTTGGGGACATCATGATGGGGAATCACACGAGATATTATATCGAAAAATATGGTGTTGATTATCCATTTGATAGTACGAAGAAGGTGCTTTCTCGAGCACACATAACTTTTGGCAATCTGGAATCACCTTTTACAACTACCGGTAAAGCATTTGACAAGAAATTTACCTTTAAAGTCCCACCCTCATACGCAATTGGTCTTGTCCACGCTGGTTTCGATGTTGTCACTTTGGCTAACAATCATATTTTAGATTATGGACTAGAGGGTTTAAAAAACACGTTAACCGTTCTTGATTCTATTGGACTCGCTTATTGTGGTGCTGGACTTACTCTGGAACAAGCGCAACAACCCGCGATCCTTGAACGAAATGGTTGTCGGATAGCTTTTCTTGGTTTCTCGATGACATTTCCCGAAGAATTCTGGGCTACCAATTTAACAGGTGGGACGAATTATCCAATTAATTTGAAATCAAGCATTGAGCGAAGTGATTCGCTGGCAGATTTTACAGTGGTAACGTTTCACTGGGGAGCTGAAACTAGAAATTATCCCAAAGATTATCAAAAAGTCTTTGCCCGTATGGCGATCGATTATGGAGCGGATCTGGTTTTAGGACATCATCCTCATGTTTTGCAGGGCATCGAAATTTATAAGAATCGGCTTATCGCTTATTCTCTTGGTAATTTTAGTTTTTCCTCTTACAGCAGAAAAGCCACTGAAAGCATCATACTAAAGGTCTATCTCACTACGAAAGGTCTGTTTTGGGCCAGGATAATCCCCGTCTCTGTTGATAATCTTAAAGTTTCATTTCAGCCCCGAATTTTACGCGGAGCAGCCGCTGATTCTGTTCTTGCTCATTTGAGAAAATATTCCGAACCACTTAATTCCACCAACGTCATTGATGCCAACGGCTATATCTGGGGAAAAAAATTTGCTTCCGAAGATAGTATCTATGTTCATACGGAAGTTAAAGTCTTTTCCATTGATTCTAATTGAAAAAAGTGCTTCTTTAATGAGAATATTCTTCCCAACTGATGATAAAACGGATATTTTTATTGAGAAGATTTAAAAATTTTGATATGATTCCATAACCAGAAAATTTTAATAGAAATAAAAGTATAATTATTTGGAAAAAAACATCCGTGGTTTTCCTCAATCCCTGTGTAATTTCATAACTCCGGAGAAAATCTAATGAAAGTTGATGATCGAAGTGTCATTGCTGAGCATTTGATTTATCAACTTTGGGAGCAAAACTATTTTTCTTCCATTCCTTTAAAAACAATTGATGGTCAAAAAGTCGATATTATTTCAACAGGTATAAAGAACGAAGATGCAGGACCTGATTTCAAAGGAATCACCATAAAAATAAACGAAACGATTTATTATGGCGACTTAGAAATTCACCGAGCACCGGAAGATTGGTATCAACACAGCCATCATGCCGATCCTTCCTACAATAACGTAATTATGCATCTGGTAATTGGACCTGAAAAGTTTAAAGAACCGGCTATTCGATTAAATCGTCATCCAGTTGCTGCCCAGGTTTTTGTTGATATTCCTGAAGACCAATTTTCTTATTTAACGAGAAAATATCGTTTATCTCTGCCCGATCTGATTGAACAATCCATCTGTAATTTGCAATCAAATGAAAATGACGTTAAGCTTGCCGTAATCGATTATTTCAACCGTCAGCGATTTCAAGCCAAAGCAGATCGATTTGCTGAACAGCGGCAGACCTATTCCTGGAATCAAATTTTGTATATTGGCATCATGGAAGCGTTGGGCTATTCCAAAAATCAAATCCCCTTCCGTAAGTTAGCCCAATTATTTCCATTCGAAGCATTAATGCGAGAATTTAACGATACATCTAAAGAAGATGCCCTGGTACATCCATTGGGCTTATTGTTCGGACTGGCAGGATTGTTGCCCAGTCAGGATACTTCGTTCGATTGGCGGAAAATTAAGGATGAAGAGACTCAAGATTATGTCAAACAACTTGAGGAGGTATGGTCAGAATTTTCAACTCGGCTGGGACTGAAGCCGATGCATAAGGAAGAATGGCACTTTTTCCGACTGCGTCCCTCCAATTTCCCCACCAGACGACTGGCTGGCATCAGTTTAATTCTTCAGCAATTTGTGAGCGAAGGTATTTTAGAGATCATTTTAAGAATTGTTGAGGGACTGAAAGATAATCATCAGCAATTAATCAAAGAGATAGAAAACTTATTTATCTGTAATACAGGTGGCTATTGGGCAACCCATTTCCGGTTAGAGGAAAAAGCTCCCGAACTTGTGAATGAAAAATCGGCTACTCTGGTCGGCAAGGAACGAGCACGGGATGTCGTTATTAATATAATTCTGCCCGTATTATATGCCTATGCTATTGAGATAGAAGATTCGCTGTTAAAGATCAATATCTTACAACTCTACCAGGAATATCCCAAAGTCTCATCCAATTCGATTATCAAAGAGATGAGCAGGCGACTGTTTGATGAAGAAAAAATGGCAAACCATTTCATCAACACAGCAGCCCGGCAGCAGGGATTGATTCATTTGTACAAGCTTTATTGTCATCGAGGGGAGTGTGACAGGTGCCAAGATGAATGGGAAAAAATTTAAGTAATTTATCCGTTATCAGTTATCTGTTGTCTATCGTTATATTTTCAACTGACAAGTGGAGACGGACAATTAACACATTTTAGGAGAAAGAATGTCCACTGATAATCTGTTCAGTTTTATCTTAATCATTTCGGTATTAGCTTTGTTTTTTACTTTTTGTGCCGTTGTTATTAAGCGTTATTGGATTGATAAAAAATCCATTACGTCAGGCAGCCAGTTTGTTGGCGAGGAGATTTACATGCAATGGCAGAATAAAGATAAAAAGCGAGCAATTGAGCAAGTGATTTATCAAAAAGAAGAAGAGGAAGAGGAGGATGATGAGGGGGAGGACATTGGTTAATCATTTTTATTTTGAAATTTTAACGTAGCTGAATTAGTTCGATATATATAAATAATTCGTGTAAGTACTTTTTGCTATAATTCATTTGAATTCTACCACTCACAGTCGGGATGGAAATGTTGGTACACTATTCAGATACGTCTTAAAGTTTTTCTTGGTCTCTAAATGATCTAAAAATATTAATAAATTGTCATGAAATTTAATCTGAACATTAATAAGTATTGGGATGGTTACCTTACTCGATACCTAGCCCAGATTATTTTAATTGGCATCATAAAAAACCCAAACAGCAGTTTATTAAGAATTGTTGTTTGGGTTTTTTATTGGATAATTTCTATTTCCTGAGTTGATTTTTGAATATTTAGGATAAACGTTTTCAATAGTTAAATTTTTAATAACTGGGAAAAAGCGTTTTAATTCCGAAATGTACCTAAGCACATCAATTAGCGGATGATCCAAAGCCCAAAATCGAAACTAACAAAGGAGCGACACATGAACCGATTAATTCCTATTATGCTCACTGTTATTTTACTGTTCACTGCTTCCTGTGCCTTCTCCCGGGTCATCTGGAAAACCTACACCCGCGCCAATGGGCTGGCAGGGGACTCGGTTTATTGTATTGCCCAGGATAAGCTGGGCAATATGTGGTTTGGCTCGAGGAAATCTGGGCTATCAAAAATAGATACTAATGGATTTATCATAAATTTCATTGATTCTATTGGCAGTATTACTTCAATTCTTGATATTGAAATAGATAGTTGCAATAATAAGTGGTTAACTGTCGCTGATTATAGCGATTTTGGAACTTATGTAGTGAAATATGATGATTCGACATTCACTTATTATAGCCCGGTAGGAGATCCGAAATATGATCCCAAGCCCATCTGTTTGGGACAGGATTCGTCAGGACATATCTGGTGTGGTACTACAACGGGAGCTGCCTACTGGTTCGATGGGGTAGAATGGCATCCGGTTCAGATTATTCCTGGGTTATCCTGGTGTTTCATCAACGAAATCAAACAGGATCGCCTGGGTGATCTTTATTTTGACCATGATCAGGGTATTATCGCCATCATCGACGGACGTTTCACCTGGCTCTGGGGTGGTCCCGAGGGCTGGTACATCTGGAGAGTACATGATCTTGCCTTTGATAAACAAAACCGATTATGGTTCCCAATGCTTAGTGATACCAGGGGTGGGCTGGGATCATTTGATGGGACTAACTGGAATATTTGGTCTGAGTCTGATGGCTTGCTTGATAATGATGTTTGGGCTGTTGCCATTGATTCAAGCAATAATGTTTGGATCTCTTACGCCACTTCTCCCCCTTACCTGGGAGTATCCAAATACAATGGACTCAAGTTTACTTGCTTTAATCATAAACAGGGCTTAGCCTATGATGCAGTTTGGGATATCTATGTTGATAAGAAAGGGCAGATCTGGTTTGGCACAAGAGGAGGGGTTTCCGTTCTACAAGACACTATGACTACTGCGATAAATCAGAAAAAAGCGTATCCTGACAGTAAACAGATTTTTAATTTATTTCAGAATTATCCCAACCCATTTAATTCATTAACAGCGATTAGATATAATTTAATTTATGAAGGAACAGTTGAACTATCAATTTATAATTTAACTGGAAAGGAAGTGATCAAGCTAGTAAGTGAAAAACAATCACCAGAGGAATACGTGGTCCTCTGGAAAGGCCAAGACAAGAGAGGAGGGGATGTGCCCA
>JABAOC010001157.1_pt2 | contig 18308 bp, 17 predicted proteins | sample 7062161 | NCBI WGS metagenome assembly JABAOC01 (sample SAMN14538625, study PRJNA623070) | marine sediment metagenome | biome: marine biome [ENVO:00000428]; feature: marine pelagic biome [ENVO:01000023]; material: deep marine sediment [ENVO:00002113] | place: India: Gulf of Khambhat ... | reverse complement strand
GGTTTATACGATTTTTTTAAAAACAATGGGGTTAGATATCGTAGGGATGGATATTCAAAAATCATTACTTGATGGAGCTATTGATCATTGCGTAAACAAGGGAATTGAATCGAATTTTGTTTGCGCTTCTATTGCGCAGCTACCATTTTCTGAGGGATCTTTTAATATGGTTATCTTGTCAGAAGTATTAGAACATTTGGAAGATGATTATAGGGCATTAATGAACATTAAAAATGTTTTGTCAAAAGATGGCCTCTTAATTCTATCCGTGCCACGCAGGCCTTACAGAAGGACTAGCTGGGAAGAGGAAGAGAAACTGCGAGGCAATATTCCATTCAACATACACGTCCGTGAGGGTTATCAATTTGAAGATATTTCAAAACTATTGTCGCAAACGGGTTTCCGCATAATAAAACATTCATATTGTGGTTACAAAATAGAACAGACAATCAAAAGGTTATTTAGAATTAGGCCGTTGAGTACAGAATTCCACAGAGAAGAGATAAAGAAGATTACAAGGCATAAGTTATTCTCGATTTATAAATGTGTAGTTTTCCCAGTTATATTTATTCTATTGATAATAGAATCACTGCCGGGAAAAAAGATTGGAGAGACTTTAATTGCAGTTGCAAAAGCCGTGTAGAAATGAGTGGGTAATTAATAAAGAAAAATAGATGATAAATAGTAAAAAATGAAAAAAATAATAAAGATTGGCATTGTCTTAATAATATTTTATTTTCTAGCGAAAAATCTTTATCAGAATTGGTGGCAAATAGATTTTAAGCAATTACGTTTTAATGTCCCCTTACTGAGTGTTTCTAGCTTATTCCTTTTTATATTTTTTCTTTTGTTTATTTTTGGATGGAAATTAATTTTAAGAGGACTCGGTGTTTCTTTATCGTTTCTTAAGGCTCTTAAGATCATATTTTATTCTCAATTAGGAAAATATTTACCTGGTAAAATATGGGCAATTGTAGGAAGGATGTATTTCTGTCAACAACTGGGTGTATCTGCTAGCAAAGCCTTTATTTCTGTGGTACTGGAAATGGCATTGACCATAATAAGTGGCATGTTTATTTTCTTGGTAGGACTTTCAATTTTTCCCGGGTTCCGAATACATATTAATCCATTTTTATTAATGATTGTTGTTATAATACTTTTTATTGTTATCCACCCGAGGGTTTTCACGAGAATCATAAATATTTTCTTACAGTTAGTGAAGAAAGGGCCCATAAGAATAGATCTGAATTTTTCTCAGATATGTGGCATGATGCTATATTATTGTCTTATGTGGCTCAGTTTGGGTATTGCTTTTTATTTTCTAATAAATTCTACCACATTCATCGCTTTGTCTACCATCCCTATTCTTGCAGGTTCATTCTCCATTTCTACGACTATCGGAGCGATGGCTTTGTTCGTACCCGGGGGATTGGGCGTTAGAGAAAGTGTTCTCGCGCTTTTGCTGAGTAACTTTTTCCCCATATCCTTGGCCATTTTACTTTCCGTTCTGTCCCGAATATGGATTAGTTTTGGGGAGCTTATTCTGGTGGGAATTTCTACCAGGATTAAATTATGATTCTCCTCACCCGGTCTGTGTTGAGTCTTTCGACGAACTTTTTCCCGGGGTTAGTGTGCTTGACAAAATGAAGTTTTTTATGTTATATTTGGGTGTTAGCACTCAGTCTCAAGAGTGCTAATTTTGGGGTGAGCGATGAATATGAGAGATTTTGGCGAGCGAAAAAAGAAGATATTACAGGTAGTGATTAGCCATTACGTGCGGACAGCAAGACCTGCGGCTTCGGGGATGATTGTCCGGGATTACGATTTTCCTTTCAGCTCCGCTACTATTCGCAATGTTCTGGCGGAGCTGGAAGAGGAAGGGTATTTGACTCATCCGTATACTTCGGCGGGTCGCATTCCCACAGATAAGGGTTACCGTTTTTATGTGGATTGCTTGATGGAGGCGCAAGAGTTGACCCGGGAAGAGGAGAAACGCATTGAGATGGAATATCGAGCCAAAAAAAGGGAGCTGGATGAAGTTATGCGGCAGACGAGCAAGATGTTATCNNTGTTATCCCTTGTCTCTCATCACGCTGGCTTCATATTGAGCCCCACGCTGGACAGGAGTTTCCTGAAACACATTGAACTGGTTCCCCTGGAAGGGAAGAGAATACTGGCTATCCTTGTCACTCGTGCCGGCTTGATAAGACATAAAGCTATCCAGCTTAAATATAACCTGAAACGGGCTCAACTATATAGAATTTCCCGGTTATTAACCGAGAAGCTTTCTGGTTTAACTTTGTCTCAAATGAGAGAAGAGATGAATAGTATGATTGAACAGGAATCTAATAGATATCTCGATTTGCTGCGGGCGGCAAAGGGATTGCTGGGTCAAGCTTTCACTTCTGGCGAGACTGAGATATACCTGGAAGGTTCGGCCAATATTTTGGATTCCGTTAGAGAAGATTTATACGACTACGCCGGGGTGGATTCCGTCTTTCGGGCCATAGAGGAGAAAAGGATTATTCTCGATATTGTGAGAAGACTCGTCAAGAGAGAGGGCGTGAAAGTGCTAATTGGAAGGGAGAATCTGCATCCCGAGTTGAAGGATTTTAGTTTAGTCAGTTCTACCTATAAATCGGGAAACAGGGTAGTGGGTGCATTGGGAATAATCGGGCCCAAGAGAATGGAGTATCCCAAGATGGTCGCTTTAGTCGATTTCGTAGCCAAAGTCGTTAATAATATACTGAACTCAGAAGGAGGATAAATATCTAATGAAGTGTGGAGAAAAACCTTCACAACCGGGAATAGATTCCCATTTGGAAAATAAGCTTAGCGAACTGGAGATATTGAGACAGTCTTTTGAAGAGAAGAAAAGATTGGCTGATAGCTACTATGACCAGCTTCTGAGGCTGAAAGCGGAATTCGACAACTATCGAAAGAGGATAGAAAAAGAAAAAGAAGGATTGGTCGCTTTGGGAAAGCAGGAGCTTGTGGTTAAGCTTCTGGACATAGTGGACAGTCTCGACCTCGCTCTCCATTCAACCAAAGATGCGAAAAATGAAGCCAGGTCGATCAAAGAAGGGGTAAAATTAATTCACAAGCAGTTTAAAGAAATGCTGGAAAAAGAAGGATTAAAGAGATTGAAGGTTGAGGGAGAAAAGTTTGACCCAAATTTGCATCACGCGGTTGAGTACCAGGAATCGGATAAACATAAGGATAACGAGATAGTAAAGGAAATACGCCCTGGTTACCTTCTGCACGATAGAGTCATAAGGCCGGCTGTAGTAATAGTGGCCAGGGCTAAAAAACAAGAAACTAGTTGATTTCATAGGGAGGTTGGGAATGGCAAAGATAATAGGTATTGATTTGGGAACTTCCAATTCTGCGGCAGCAGTTATGCTGGGAGGAAAACCTACAATTATTCCCAGCGCTGAAGGTACTACCCTGGGAGGAAAGGCTTTTCCTTCTTATGTCGCTTTTACCAAGGATGGAAATCGACTCGTGGGAGAGCCTGCCAGGAGACAGGCGGTCTCCAATCCCGAGGGAACAGTGATGGCAGCAAAGAGAAAGATGGGTACCGATCATAAGTACAAGATTCTGGGAAAAGAGTATACCCCTCAGGAGATATCCGCGTTCATCCTTCAGAAGATAAGAGAGGACGCAGAAGCATTTGTGGGCGAAAAAATAGATAAGGCCATAATTACCTGCCCTGCCTACTTTAACGATAATCAAAGGCAGGCTACAAAGGATGCAGGGAGAATTGCCGGATTAGAGGTGGAAAGGATTATCAATGAACCGACAGCGGCCTCTTTAGCCTATGGAATAGACAAGGCGGGAAAAGAACAGAAAATAATGGTCTTCGACTTTGGCGGGGGAACTCTCGACGTTACCATTCTGGAAATGTTCTACGATAAAGCAAGAGAGACGAGCGGCTTTGAAGTGAGGGCAACTTCCGGAGATACTCAGCTGGGCGGAACCGATATGGATAATGCTATAATAGACTATTTGGCAGAAGAGTTCAAGAAAGAGACGGGTATAGATGTAAGGAACGACAAGATGGCTTTTCACCGGCTGAGGGAAGCAGCGGAAAAGGCAAAGATTGAACTTTCCACTACCCTTACCACGGAAATTAACCTTCCTTTCATTACTGCCGATGCTACCGGACCAAAACACCTGATAAAGAGTTTAAGTAGGGCGAAATTAGAGGAGCTGGTCACCCCCACTGTGGAGAAGTGCCGGGACTCAGTGGACCAGGCCCTGCAGGATGCCAAGACAAGTCCTAATGGAATTGACCGCATAATTCTGGTGGGAGGGCCCACAAGGATGCCGATTGTTCAGCGCTACGTGGAGAACCTCGTGGGGAAAAAGGTAGAAAGAGGAATTGACCCTATGGAATGCGTGGCTATGGGCGCTGCCATCCAGGCGGGAGTGGTTACCGGAGATGTCAAGGAAGTCCTTCTCCTGGACGTAACGCCGCTTTCCCTGGGGATAGAAACATTGGGAGGAATATTTACAAAACTAATAGATAGGAACACGACTATACCCACTAGGAGAAGTCAAATCTTCTCCACGGCAGCAGATAATCAGCCGGCAGTAGACGTCCATGTCCTGCAAGGAGAGCGACCCATGGCCAGGGATAATACTGAACTGGGGACGTTTCAGCTCGTAGGTATACCCCCTGCTCCGCGCGGGGTACCGCGGATTGAGGTGACTTTTGACATAGATACAAATGGCATCCTTCATGTAACCGCAAAAGATCTGGGAACGGGCAAGGAACAGAGCATGAAGATTACCGCTCCCATGAAACTCGCTGAGGAAGAGATAGAAAAGATGGTTAAGGAAGCGGAGAAATTTGCCAGTGAGGATAAGAAACGAAAAGAGGAAGCTGAGCTGAGAAATCAGGCGGACACAGTAATATATTCCACAGAAAAATCATTGAAGGAGTACGGGGATAAAGTTTCCCGGGAAGAGAAAGAGAAAATAGAGAAAGCCCTGAAAGCAGCAAAGGAGGCCCTGGCAGGGAACGACCTTTATAAAATAAAGAAGACCCAGGAAGAACTTAGCCAGGCTTCCCATAAACTGGCTGAGCAGGTCTATAAAGAGGCAGCCAAGAAGAGGGAAACAAAGCCAAAAGAAGAGAAAGAGCCAGAGAAAGAGGAGAAAAAAGAAGAAAAAAAGAAAGAGAAGGAAGACGTAATTGAGGCGGAATACGAGGAGAAAGACGAAGGCGAGGAGAAAAAGTAGACTTCGGCAAGAATTGTTATAGGGGTAGAAGATTTTGGCTAAGAAAGATTATTATGAGGTCCTAGGCATAAACAGGGATGCTTCTCCTGATGAGATAAAGAGGGCGTATCGCAGTTTAGCCCTGCAGTACCATCCTGATAAAGTTGCCCCGGAAAAGAAGAAAGAGGCAGAAGAGAAATTCAAGGAGATATCCGAGGCATACGCTGTGCTCTCTGACTCCAAGAAGAGAGTCCAGTACGACCAGTTCGGCCACGCGGGAATCGACGCCACTTACTCTTATGAAGATATTTTCCGCGGAGCAGATTTTAGTGGCTTTGAAGATATTTTGCGCGGTTTCGGCTTTGGAGAATCGATCTTTGGCGACCTTTTCGATTTCTTTGGGACGGGCAGGGGGAGAAGGAGAAGAGCAACCAGAGGCGCGGATCTTCAGTATACTCAAAGCATAACCCTGGAAGAGGCAGCCTCCGGCACGGAAAAAGATATCAGGATTTTCCATACGGTCACCTGTTCCAAATGCGGGGGAACCGGTGCCAGGCCGGGAACTGCTAAAAAGACCTGTCCCCAGTGCCGGGGAACAGGGCAGGTCAGTTACGGCAGGGGAGGATTTTTTACTTTCAATTTTTCCCGGACCTGTGATCGCTGCGGTGGCTCAGGCGAAGTCATTGAGACGCCCTGCGCGGTGTGTAACGGCAGAGGTAAAGTTAAGAAGAGTTCTTCTATTTCTTTAAAGATTCCTCCGGGAGTCGATACGGGAACAAGCGTAAGGGTGAGGGCAAAAGGCGAGGCGGGAGAACTGGGTGGTCCCAGCGGAGACCTCTATGTGGTAATCCATGTCAAGCCCCATAAGATTTTTGAGCGCGAAGGAGACGATCTGTATACAGAGGTTCCCATACTTTTCACCACAGCTTGCCTGGGGGGAGAGATGGAAGTTCCCACTCTAAAAAGTAGCGTAAAAATGCGTATCCCTGCGGGTACGCCTACGGACAAAGTATTCAAACTTAAGGGAAAAGGGATGCCCAGCCTTCACGGTAGAAGTCAGGGGGATGAGTACGTAAAAGTGGTTGTCCAGGTGCCCACCAGGCTCACCTCTGGAGAGAAAAAACTGCTGGAAGAGTTACGGCGTCTGGGACGCGAACGGAGTAAGGGAATTTTCAAAAAAATGTTCGGGTAATGAATGTCCCGGAGTAATAAAGCCCGAATTTTCAAATTTACCACTTTTTAACGGGGTGTTTGGCGATGCCCCATTTTTTTGTATCTGCAAAAGACATAAAGGGCAATGAAGTTTTAATAACCGGCGGTGAAGCCAGGCATATTACGACTGTTCTCAGGAAGAGGGAAGGGGATAGGATAGACGTATTTGACGGATCTGGCAGGGAATTCAAAGCGAGGATTTTGGAGATAGATAGACACCGCGGGCTCCCCAGAGTAAAAGCAGAGATAATTACCGAAGAAAGAAGGGAAACAGAGCCGAAACTCAGAATAACTCTTTTCCAGGCGATTCCCAAAGGGAATAGGCTGGAGTTTATTATTCAAAAGTCTACGGAGATTGGTGTTTCAGAAATAGTTCCCATAACTACAGAAAGAACGATAGTAAGACTCGATCATAGGAAAATCAAACAGAAGACTCTGCGCTGGCAGAAGATTGCCCGGGAAGCGGCAAAACAATCGCGGAGAAACGCCATACCCCGGGTGGGCCCTGTTCTGGATTTCTCCCGGGCATTGCAGGAATTTTCCGCGAGAAAGCCACATACGGGCATAATTGCCTGGGAAATGGAAGAGAAGAACCGCTTAAGAGAGGCGCTGAGAAATATTGTGGGGCGGGGGACTACTAAATTGCCTCTGGCTATATTTATCGGCCCGGAAGGCGGGTTTACGGCGGAGGAGGTGGAGGAGGCAAGAAAGAGGGGATTGGTCCCGGTCACCCTGGGTTCCGGGATACTGCGCACGGAAACTGCGGCACTGGTAGTTGCCGTAGCGGCCCTTTATGAATCAGGAGACCTTGGCTGATTGGGGAGGATTTCTGTTCGCTTCACACATATTTAAAGTATTTTCTTAAGTTTCATTTATGACGAAAAATGTATACTGCAGTTAAGATTTTAGCATATTATTAAAGTAATTAATTAACTTTGAGAGGGGCGTTTTGAAAGGAGAAAAGAATGGTCAAGTTGCAAAAGAAACCTAAATTGAATAATCCTTGTCTGGTTGCCGCATGGCCGGGCATGGGTAATGTGGCTCTAAGAGCAGCCACTTATCTGAAGGAGCAGTTGCAGGCAGAGGAATTCGGAGAGATTGAAGCCGGTGGCTTTTTCCACCCTGTGGGTGCCTCTATCAAAGGCAGTGTAGTGGAGGTGCCGAAGTTTCCCAAAAGCAAATTCTATTATTGGCAAAACAATAAGTCCGCCCATGACCTGGTAATTTTTTTGGGCGAAGCCCAACCTTCCCTGGAAAAAGAGTACGAATTTGCCTGCGAAATCCTGGATCTGGCGGGAAAGTTGGGAGTAAAGACGGTATATACTTTTGCAGCTATGCCTTCGGTTATGGAACATACTGGCGAACCCAAAATTTGGGGAGTGGTAACCCATCCATCCCTGGCGAAGGACTTAACAGGATACGGGGTCTCTTTGATGAACGAAGGGCAAATTAGTGGCATGAACGGGTTGTTGCTGGCAGTGGCAAAGGAAAAGGGATTTCAAGGCATCTGTTTATTGGGAGAGCTTCCCTATTATACTATCCAGATAGAGAATCCTAAATCCTCCCGGGCAGTTCTGGAAATCCTAAATAAAATCCTAGGAATCGAGGTAGACACCTCGGAGCTCGATTCCCAGGCAAAGCAAATAGAGGGAGAAATCGAAAAATTTGTCGATTATTTCAAGATCCACGGAGCGCATGAGCCCAAGAAGCCGATAAGCAATCAGGAAATTGAGAAAATAAGAGAGGATCTTAGCGCCCACACCAAGATTCCCGATTCTGCCAAAGAGAAGATACAAAGACTTTTCCGGGAAGCAAAAAAAGATATTTCCCGGGCGAGAGAATTGAAAGCAGAACTGGATAGATGGGACATATACAAGCAATATGAGGATAAATTCCTCGACCTGTTCAGGAAAGGCCACCATTAAACAAAAAAGTGACAGGTACTTTTTCGGTTCGGGAGTANNAAGGTTAACCAGTACGAGACAGCCCTTATTGAAGAAGAGCTGGCAGAGAGAGGATTTGGCATAGTTCCCTTTTCGCAGACTGCCGATTACTATCTGATTAACACCTGCACCGTTACCCTGAGGACCGACCAGAAGTGCCGCGAGTATATCCGCTCCGCTCTCAAGAAGAATCGCCGGGCAAAAATAGTGGTTACGGGATGTTATGCCCAGAGAAGCCCTGAGGAGCTAAAGAAGATTTCTCCTCTATGTCGGGTCTTTGATAATTCCCGGAAGGAGTATATTGCAGAGTATTTGGCAAAAGAAGCTTTTGCAATAAAAGATACCGGAGAGTTGCCCGGAAAGCTCAAATTGATAAGCAGATTTCCTCAGCACACCCGCGCCTTTGTGAAGATTCAGGATGGCTGCAGGTCTTTCTGTTCCTACTGCATCATTCCTTACGTGAGAAAGGAAGTCTCCTCCCGACCCATTGGTGAGGTATCAAGTGAAGTCAACGGGCTGGTAAACTCCGGGTATAAAGAGATTGTTCTTTGCGGCATCAATTTGGGGAACTATCCCCGGCTCATTCCTCTTCTGGAGAAGCTCAATTCTTTGGAAGGGCTTGAGAGGATAAGAATTAGTTCAATTGAGCCTTTGCACGTTAACCGGGAGCTCATTGCAGCAATGAAATCTTTTTCCAAAATATGCCACCATTTCCATATCCCCCTGCAGAGTGGCGATGACCATATATTGAAACTGATGAATCGGAAATATACGACCCGGGATTACCAGAAGATTGTGGAAATGGTGCGCAAGAGCTTCCCGGATGCGGGGATTTCCACCGATTTGATTGTGGGATTTCCTGGTGAAACGGAGCGGAGATTTTACAATACTTACGATTTTGTGAACAGGATGGGTTTCTCTAAAATGCATATATTCAGGTTCTCCCCCAGACCGGGGACTGTTGCCAGCAGGTTGGCCGGCAGAGTCTCTGCCTGCGAGATGAGACGCCGCAGCAGGATACTCGATAACTTAGAAAAAGACCTGAGGGAAAAATTCTACCGGCAGTATATAAATAAGAAACTAATGGTCCTCCTGGAAAGAAAAATACAGGGAAAAGGAGAGAACGGAAAAGTCTTCCATTCCGGTTTCTCCGGTAACTACATCAGAGTCCTCGCTCCGGCAAGCGAGGATGAGTTGAATAGATTGATTCCTGTCAGGATTAACAGTGTAAACCGTGGATTTGCCATAGGAGAGATACTGCATTGAGGGACGACATAAGAAACTTTTCCATTATTGCCCATATAGACCATGGAAAGTCTACTCTTGCCGACAGGCTTTTAGAGTTTACCCAGGCGGTAAGTTCGAGGGAAATGAGGGAGCAGGTTCTGGACGATATGGATCTGGAGAGAGAGAAGGGGATTACCATAAAGGCAAAAGCGATAAGGTTAAATTATGTGGCCGATAATGGTAAAAAATACACTCTGAATCTAATCGATACTCCGGGACATGTCGATTTCACCTATGAAGTGGCACGGAGCCTCGTTGCCTGTGAAGGGACTCTCCTGGTTGTTGACGCCGCGCAAGGGGTTGAAGCCCAGACCCTGGCAAATGCTTATCTGGCCAGGGAAAATAATCTAAAGATTATCCCGGTGATAAATAAGATAGATTTACAAAATGCAGATATAATAAGCGTGAAAAATCAAATTACGGAGATTATGGATGTGGATGAAGGTGCAATTCTCCAGACAAGCGCCAAGCTGGGAAAAGGGATAAAGGAAGTCCTGGAGGCGATTGTACACCGGATTCCTCCCCCTCGGGGTTCTCCTGATGCACCACTTTCGGCGCTGGTCTTTGACTCGGTCTTCGACCCTTACCGGGGAGCGGTTATCTACGTGAGGGTATTCGACGGTATCCTGCGAAAGGGAATGAGAATAAAGATGGTCTCCACGGGGAAAGTCTTTGAAGTTAGTGAACTGGGCGTGTTCCATCTAAAAATGGTATCTGCTCCCAGCCTTGAGGCCGGCGAAGTGGGGTATCTGGTTGCCGGCATAAAAGATATACATAGTGTGAAAATTGGAGACACAATAATTAATCCGTCAAAGCCAACGGCAAGGCCATACGGCAGGTTGAGAGAAGTGAAGCCTTTTGTCTTTTGTGGCCTCTATCCAGTTAATACCGGAGACTATGAACACTTGAAAAAAGCTCTGGAAAGGCTAAGGCTAAACGACGCCTCGTTCGAGTACCAGGCGGAGGAATCGGTTCTGGGCTATGGTTTTCGTTGTGGATTCCTGGGACTTCTGCACATGGAGATAATCAGGGAGCGCCTGGAGAGAGAATATGACCTGGAGCTGGTTATCACTGCCCCTAACGTTATCTACCGGATAAATAAAGTAAAAGGAGGAAAGAAAAAGAAAAAGGCCTCTCAGGAGGAAGAAGGGGAAATAATCTATATAAACAATCCCGCCGACCTCCCGCCGGAAAACGAGATTGCCGAGATTGCCGAACCTTTCGTGAAGGTGACCATTATTCTGCCCGGTGAATTTCTGGGAGGGGTAATGAAACTTATGGAGAAAAGAAGGTCAAAATTCATTTCTATGAAATATATAAATCCGCAAAGAGTAATTTTGACTTACGAATTGCCCCTGGCGGAGATGATAGCCGGTTTCTACGACAGGTTGAAGTCAGTAAGCCATGGATTTGCTTCTCTCGATTATCAGCATATCGGTTATAAAGCAGGAGATCTGGCGAAACTGGTGATACTGATAAATTACCAACCGGTGGAAGCTCTCTCCGTAATTATTCCGCGGGAAAAGGCATTCTATCGAGCACAGAAAATCGCCAAGGAGTTAAAGGAAGTGATTCCCAGACAACAGATTCCCGTCCCCATTCAGGCCAAAATCGAAAACAGAATCATTGCCCGGGAGACTATCAGAGCTTTCCGCAAGGATGTAACTGCAAAGCTATACGGGGGAGATGTTACCCGCAAGAGGAAACTTCTGGAGAAGCAGAAGGAAGGCAAGAAAAAAATGAAGAGACTGGGAAAAGTAGACGTTCCCCAGGAGGCCTTTCTAACTTTCTTAAAATTTAGCGAGGAGGAGTAAAGAAATGGCGCAAATTTTGTATTATTTAAGCACTGGCATTACAGTCGCAGCCGTACTTTTTATCTTCTTCAAATTACCGGAAATGCAGACCGAGCTCAAGATGGTTATCGTTGCCGGTATTCTGGGCGTGGAGGCGTTATTGCTCAGGTTGATTGCCAAAGAGGCAAAGGAAAAGTTCCTTAAGAGAGTCAACGTCGCCAGAGAGTGGGTAAATACAGGGCTTGTGGCAGTGGTATTGGCGTGGGTAATAATGTCTTTTATCATTCAGGCATTTAAGATACCCTCTGGCTCAATGATGAATACATTTAAAATCGGGGACCACATTTTTGTAGCTAAATTTATTTACGGAGTGCATATCCCTTTCAGCAAGAAATATATCTTTCCCCTCCAGGAACCGAAGCGGGGGGAGATAATCGTATTTCAGTTTCCCCTTGACCCCAAGAAAGATTTCATCAAGAGATGTATCGGGGTCCCGGGAGATACAATAGAGATAAAAGACAAGAAACTCTACGTTAATGGAGAACTGCAGGAGGAAGGGTACGCTATTTACGAAGACGAAAAAATCTATCCCAACTCCCGGCAGTTACCTGTGATGTACAGGAATCGCGACAATCTTGCCTCTGTCGTTGTGCCGGAAAAATCTTACTTTGTGATGGGTGACAACCGCGATCATAGTTATGATAGTCGTTTCTGGGGGCCTCTGGATAGGGGAAGTATCAAGGGGAAAGCACTTTTCTTATATTGGCCACCAAAGAGAATCAGAATAATCAGGTAATTTTAATACGTAGAAAGATGCGAGAGATATACAGGGAAAAGTGGTCTATGATAATATAATAGAAATTGACCATTCAGGACAGAAATAAATTTTTTTAAGATTATACTTGACAAATAAAGTCGTATATATTATAATCTAGCCGAACATTCTTAACCAAAAAAGTCAGGCTATTTTAAAATATTAAAGCTCGGGGATTGAACAGCAGCCTGACAAGTGGGGTTAGTTCGTCGCCACAAGTCGGGACACTCCGGGAATTTCAGAATTTTTGAGAATTGGTGAGAGATGAAGAAGCTAAGCGGTTTAAAATGCAGGGAATGTGGAAGGAAATATCAGGCAAAGGCAATTTACGTCTGTGAGTTCTGCTTTGGTCCTTTGGAAGTAGACTACAATTATAAGGAGATTAAATTGCATATTTCCAAAGAGAAGATAGAAACAGGCCCAAACTCCGAGTGGCGCTACTGGGATTTACTACCTGTAGAAACAGAAAATGTTATCAGCCTGGGGGAAGGATTCACTCCCCTTTTACCTGCCAGGAATTTAGGGAAATTGTTGGGTTTAGAAAAGTTATATATAAAAAATGATGCGGTAAATCCCACCTATTCTTTTAAGGATAGGGTAGTTTCAGTAGCCATAACCAGAGCCAAAGAGCTAGGGTTCGATACTATAGCCTGCGCGTCCACAGGGAATTTAGCCTGTTCTGTATCAGCTTATAGCGCTTATGCAGGGATAAAGTCTTTCGTGTTTATTCCTGTAGATCTGGAAAAAGGTAAAATCATAGGAGCGGGCATATATCAACCTAACTTAATTGGCGTAGAAGGAAACTACGACCAGGTAAATCGGCTGTGCAGTGAAATTGCAGATAGTTTCCCCTGGGCTTTTGTCAACATAAACATCAGACCTTATTATGCGGAAGGCTCGAAGACTTTGGGTTTTGAAGTTGCTGAACAGCTTGGCTGGAAGGCTCCTGACCATGTGGTTATTCCTCTGGCTTCCGGCTGCCTGATGACAAAAATATATAAAGGGTTGAAAGAATTCGATATGCTGGGACTGATTGGAAAAGTTAGAACGAAATTTTCCGGAGCTCAACCAGAAGGTTGTTCGCCGATTGTCACTGCATATAAGGAAAATTCAGAGATTGTTAAGCCAGTCAAGCCGAACACCATTGCCAAGTCTTTAGCCATCGGGAATCCGGCTGACGGCTACTATGCCTGGAAGACAATGAAGGAGACCGGTGGTTTTGCGGAAACGGTAAATGATGAAGAGATTATAGAGGGAATTAAGCTTCTGGCGGAGACTGAGGGAATATTTACTGAAACTGCTGGCGGCGTGACTGTGGGAGTTTTGAAAAAGTTGGCTCAGACAGGAAGAATCAAGAAGGATGAGTTAACTGTTGCTTTCATAACGGGTAATGGCCTTAAAACTCAAGAAGCAGTCTCGGAAGCAGTGAGTAGACCGAAAAAGATTGCCCCCACTCTCAAAGCATTTACCGAAGAGTTTAAGCAGATGTAGTAAGTAGATTCACAAAAGATAGTTTTTCATCGTGAGAGGAATTTCCTAACGCCAAAAAACTTCGGACTTTCTGGGGCGCAAATCGAAACTCCTCGCCCCCCGATTTGATCGGGGGACTCGTCAAACAACGATTTGCTTTTGTGGCGAAGTAGCCGTCCTCGTTTTCTGGCTAAAATTCCTTAAGGCTCTTCAAAACTATCTTTTGCTGATATATTTTAGCACAAGCTGATTCATCCAGCTGCTAAGAACCTGATTTTTTCAGGGGCTTGATTCATATAAGGAAAGGAGGAAAAGATGACTACGAATGTTAAGATTCCTGCACCTTTAAGGAAACTGACTGGAAACCAGGCAGTGGTAGAAACAGAGGCAGAGACATTAATCGATTTAATCTCCGACCTGGATAGGAAATATCCGGGTATAAAGGAGAAAATTTACGATGGTAAAGCGATTCGTCGCTTCATTAACATCTTTGTTAATGGAGAAGATGTCCGTTTTAAAGAGGGGATTAAAACTAAAATCACCAAGGGCAGTGATGTTTCCATAGTTCCCGCAATAGCTGGAGGATGAGAGCTTGTAATATAATTGGAGGAGGCAATGTCTAAAAAACAACTCGATTTGATTTTTCCAGAAGATTTGGTTAAGGAGCCGGTTATCTGGGAAATGTCCAAGAAATTTGATGTTATCTTCAACATCAGACGTGCAAGAGTTACTGAAACTACAGGAGAATTGGTTATCCAACTGGATGGCGATGATGAGACTTTGGATAAGGCGGTAGAGTGGCTCAGGAAGAAAGGCATAAAAGTTAAGCCGGTTACTCATGACGTATTAGAGTAAAAGATTATTGGGAGTAGAAAGAGATGCAGGAAAATTTAAACCGCTATTCAAGACAGATTCTATTTTCTGAAATTGGCGAACAAGGCCAAAGGAAGCTCAAGGATAGCAGGGTCGTTCTCATCGGCTGTGGCGCTCTGGGAACAGTGATTGCCAATAACCTGGTGCGCGCAGGAATAGGAGAATTGAAAATAATCGATCGAGACTTTGTGGAATTGAACAATTTGCAGCGTCAGATTCTCTTCGATGAAGAGGATGTAAAAAGAAATATTCCTAAAGCAATTGCTGCAGTAGAGAAATTGAAAAAAATTAATTCCCAGGTTAAATTGGAAGCTGTGGTTGCTGATGTTAATTTTACTAATGTTGAGAATCTTGTCAAAGGTGCTAAACTCTTGGTAGATGGAACGGATAATTTTGAAGTGAGATTCCTGTTGAATGATGCCTGTGTAAAAGCCAACATTCCCTGGATTTATGGTTCCTGTGTAGGCTCCTATGGGCTGACGATGAATATCATTCCCGGTAAGACTCCCTGTTTCCGTTGCCTTTTCGAGACTGCTCCTCTGCCGGGAATGGCTCCTACCTGTGACACAGCAGGAGTAATAAGCCCGATTGTTAATGTTATTGCTGCAATTGAAACAGCAGAAGCAATTAAATATCTGACGGGTAAATTTAAAGCGTTAAACAAGGATTTGATGACAATTGATATCTGGGAAGGTTCTTTTGAGAAGTTTGACATTGATGGTAGAAAGGACAAATCCGACTGCCCTTGTTGTAAAGAGAGAAAGTTCGAATTTTTAGAAGCTAAACAAGGCTCATCGATAACTTCTCTTTGCGGAAGAAATGCAGTACAGATAAGTCAGAAATCGTTTGCCTGGGTCGATTTTAAAGAACTCGCAGAGAGATTAAAAAAGTTGGGGAAGGTTACTTTCAATAAGTATATTTTGAAGTTTTCTATCGATCAATATGAAATCAGTCTTTTTGCTGATAGCCGTGCGATAATAAAAGGGACCAATGATTTTTCTGTGGCCAGAGGACTTTACGCAAAATATATAGGAACATAAGATGAAAAGAATTATATACTTCGATAACGCAGCTACTTCCTGGCCAAAACCAGTAAGTGTCTATAGGAAGATGGATGAGTTCATACGGAAATGGGGAGCCAATCCTGGCCGTGCTGGACATCGCATGGCAGTGGGTGCTGAGAGAATAATTGAGGAGACCCGCTACCAGATAGCTCAATTTTTCGGCATAAAAGACTATCGGAGAATTATTTTCACGCTCAACTGCACTGACTCCCTGAATATAGGAATCAAAGGGTTGTTGAAAACAGGAGACGATGTAATTACTACTTGGCTGGAACACAATTCTGTCACCAGACCCTTAGAAGGTTTAGTCAAAAAGGGGATAATTACTGTAACCAGAATTAACCACTCTGAGGATGGATTTATCGATTTAGAAGAACTCCATAATGCTTTCACGCCTAAGACAAGGCTGGTTGTGGTTGTACATGGCTCTAATGTCATCGGTACTCTACAGCCTATTAGAGAAATTGGAAAGATTTGTAAGGAGAAAGGTATCATTTTTATGGTTGATGCGGCACAAACCGCGGGAGTAATTCCCATTGATGTAGAGAGAGATAATATAGATCTTTTGGCTTTTCCCGGCCATAAGGCTCTGTTTGGTCCTACTGGAACAGGTGGCTTATATGTGGGACGGAGAGTAAATCTGGAACCGTGGCGGGAGGGGGGAAGTGGTGTGGATTCCGAATCCGAGTTACAACCAAGAGAGTTACCCTTTAGACTCGAAGGAGGTACAATTAATACTGTTGGGGTTGCTGGTTTGGGAGCAGGCATAAGTTTTATTCAGAAAGAGGGAATTGAAAAAATTAGACAGCATGAAATGGAGCTCACGAAGTATCTTTTACAAAAATTGGGCCATATTAAAAAGATAAGAGTTTACGGCTCTCAGAATGGAGAAAAAAGAATAGGTACTATTTCTTTTAACATAAAGGACCTAAACCCCGCCGAGGTAGGAGCAATCCTGGACGAGTCTTTTGGGATCGCCTGTCGCACGGGCTTGCACTGCGCTCCCTCTACCCATAAGAAATTGGGAACTTTCCCCGAAGGAGCAGTTAGGTTCAGTCTGGGCTACTTTAATACCATAGAGGAGGTTGATTTCGCCATAGATAGTCTAAGTCAGATTTCCGCATAAGCATAAAATTTTTTAAAAAGATACCCGATAAGAATGGTAACATAAATCAAAAATAATTTCTACTAAATTACTAAACTATAAATAAAGAAAGGAGGTTGCAAATGAGAAAGATTTATGAGAACATCACTGAGACGATTGGTAACACGCCCCTGGTGAAGTTGAATAGAGTCACCAAGGGTTTAGGGGCAACAGTAGTAGCTAAACTAGAATCTTTCAATCCCCTGTCGAGCGTGAAGGACAGAATTGGTGTAGCAATGATCGATGCTGCTGAGAAAGAAGGGATGATTGAACAGGGAAAGACCACTATTATTGAGCCCACAAGCGGAAACACTGGCATTGCCTTAGCCTTTGTATGTGCAGCCAGAGGTTATAAACTGATACTTACTATGCCGGATACAATGAGCTTGGAGAGGAGAGCTCTCCTGAAAGCTTTTGGAGCCGAATTAGTTCTGACTCCAGGTGCCGAAGGAATGAAAGGGGCAGTAAAGAAAGCAGAAGAGTTAGTAGAGAAGACTTCCAATTCTTTTATGCCTCAACAGTTTAAAAATCCTGCCAATCCTGAGATTCACCGGAAGACTACTGCGGAAGAGATATGGAGAGATACCGGGGGAAAGGTAGATATACTGGTTTCCGGAGTAGGTACTGGCGGGACAATTACTGGTGTAGCTGAAGTTATAAGAAAGAGAAAGCCTGCGTTTAAGGCAATTGCTGTTGAGCCTGCTAATTCTCCAGTGCTATCTGGAGGTAAGCCGGGTCCCCATAAGATTCAGGGAATCGGAGCGGGCTTCATTCCCGAAGTTCTAAATGCAAATATTATTGACGAGGTTTTCAAAGTAACCGATGAACAGGCTATGAGAATTTCGCGAAGATTGGCTCAAGAAGAAGGCATCTTCTCTGGAATCTCCTCAGGGGCAGCAGCTTATGCAGCTCTGGAAGTGGCTAAACGCCCGGAGAATAAGAACAAGCTGATTGTGGTTATCCTGCCAGATTTTGGCGAGCGCTATTTAAGCACACCCCTTTTTCAGGAGAAGTAGCTGTTTCCAGACATTGGTCGGCCGGTGAGGACAATGTAATAAAAAGGTTAGTTCTCGTTAACCAAAGGTCGGCCTTTAAGATAAGGAATCCGGTTAGAGTGGCGGAAGATATTTTTAAAAATTCTGCGTAACTTTTTGGGCTGTACATCGTCTTTACATTTGGAAGGGAGGAGAAGAACGATGAAAAAGATATTACTTATCAGTTTGGCACTGGCTGTGGCTATTGGATTAGCCACGACAGTCGTGTTGAATGCACATACCCCGCGCTATTATGGCGACGAGGGCGTCAAAGTCGATATTAAAAACATCCACAAGGGTATACAGATTATAGTAACCTCAGACGACCCTGAGATAACCAGAGATATCCAGGAGAATGCCAGATGGTATAGTAATATCTCCCGGTATGGTGACCACCATTATCCACATTCATACGGTCAACACCGGTATGGTTACAACCATGGATGCG
>JABAOC010026258.1_pt2 | contig 18314 bp, 24 predicted proteins | sample 7062161 | NCBI WGS metagenome assembly JABAOC01 (sample SAMN14538625, study PRJNA623070) | marine sediment metagenome | biome: marine biome [ENVO:00000428]; feature: marine pelagic biome [ENVO:01000023]; material: deep marine sediment [ENVO:00002113] | place: India: Gulf of Khambhat ... | reverse complement strand
TTGTTTCTAAATGGTGCAATTTCTGAAATTCTTTCAAAAGATAAAATTATAATTCGACCGTTTGAAAAAAACTCTATACAATTATCATAAACAGCTTTAATTCGCCCATCAATTACAAAACCATCATTTTTGACGAGCCGGATATGTTCCCCTTGGAGTTTTTTTAATATTTCTTTTTCCAACGCATCCCCTCCGAGGTTAAGCTCCCTGAATTTCTTGTTTGAGCTTATTTATCTCAGATAATAAAAAATTGGTGAATGCATCGCTGGAAATGTCAATATCTGGACAATGCTCTCTAGCCCATGCTCGAAGTTTTTCACTTGGCATGGCTCCCCTCCAAATGTATAAAAAATTCGTTCACAGCTAGTCGAATAACTGCAGATCTTGAAAGAGAGTGATTTTCTCCATATGAATCTACCTTATCCTTTGTTTTTTTATCTAAAGTAATGCCTATAACTTCTTTTCTGTCTGACATTACATAAAGTATATTAATGTCTTATATATTAACATTATCTAAATAAACTTGATATTAAGATTAATTAACAATCTAATTAAAAGATGACTATAGTTGGTGCAGTATATGGTGAAAATTAGGGATTTGGGAGAAAAAATATACTTGATTTGTTATGGTAGACCTAGATATAAGCTTGAAATATCAAATAAGATTTATGGTTATGAAAGTAAAGCCATTTATCCAGAGATAAAAAAGTTAGAAAAAATGGGATGGATTAAACAGGTTGATTATGAACCTGATTTTGATACTGATCCCAATCCAAAATCTGGAAAACGTGCGAAAAGAAGGCAATATTATTATGCGGATATTAAGCCATTATTTGATAGTATATGTCAGGATTTAGACGAATCATCAAAAAAGTGGAATGATCCAACCGTCAAATTGAATAAGGATGAGAAAAAACAACTAATAACTCTTCTAAATTTAAAAATATTTAGGGGGAGTACAAGTGAAGGAATAAAATTAATGAATTTGAAAACGTCAAATGTTTTTTCTGAGATTAAAACTGGGATTAGTTTTTTATGCATTTACTTAACCTGGATTTTTAGATATTGCGAATCATTTGATATAAAAGATAAAAAAGAAAAGAAAAAACTTATTGAATTAACAAAAAAACCAAGTAAGGATAGTACATTAGGTATTTTGTCGAAGTGGTATATGATACCAAAGAAAACAATAGAAGAAGAAATAGGCTTAACTCCCATTATAGATGTGTTTTTATCAACATTAGACGAATCCACAATTATGAAACTTAGCGCACTTAATCGTTTTACCTCTATTTATTCACTAAATTATTTCAATTTGATAGCAGATTTTGTTTATAGATCAAAATATGGATATGCTGATTATATAGAAAATAACAAATAAAACAAGATTACGATGTTTTCTCTTTCATCTGTTTGTATTTTTCCCAAGTTACAAGAAGCATTTCATTATAAAACTCCCGGAATTGAGGATCCTTAAGCATTTCCTGTGTTGCTATCCCTGTTGTGGTTGCGTCCACGCCGATATCTTCAGGTTTAACATTTAATTTCATTGCACATCGACCACATACAATATTTGTCGGTACGTTCTCATAGTTACAATTCTTGCAGATAATTGGTTGTAACAATGATTCTTCAGGTGTATCCTCCTCTTTGATGCCAAGCAACTTTTTAATATAATCGCTTGTATCTTTACTGGCAAGATGTGTATAATGACTTGGCATGTTACTTGATCTTGACCATCCAAAACGCTCTCGCATCATTGCCTCGTTAAATCCTTTCATACAACAAAACGTTGCAGATACATGACGTAGGGTATGCGGGTGTATTTCTTTTTTAATCCTACTTTTATTAACAACTCTATTCACTATTTTCCATATGCTACTTGGCGCCATTGGTTTTAATGCATCAGTATCTCCTCTCATATAATTCGAATCAGAATAAATAAAATGCGCCTCTGGATTATTCTTATTTATATGTTGATTTAAATATTGTTTAATATACGCTGTGCTACTGGGTATTAAGAAAAGTTGGATTTTTCTTTGCCCAGTTTTTAATCCTCCTGTTCTGGGTAATATAAAATAAGCACCAAGTTGTTTATCAAAACCAACATTTTTTATTTTTAGCGACAATAGCTCCGAAACACGTAATCCCCCATCTAATAAACTGACAATAATTACTTGTTCCCTTGTATCTTTACACGCATTAAGTAACTGTTTTATTTCTTTTTCAGTAAGTATGCTATCAATTGGAAATTCATTATTATTGTTACTTGTTGTAGCCATCCATATTACATTATCTGGAAATTCAATATTCCTTTGGAATCTTTTACCCTTTTTGTATTGTTCAGGTTTAATAATAAACTTGTAGAATCTTTTTATTTTAGATTCGTATAGAAAGATACTTGATTCTGTGTAATTCTGTTTTTTTAACCATTGTTCCCATTCCATCATATCTTTTTGAGTTGCGTCTTTAAATGATTTATTTTTAAGAAATTTTGATAAGTGGTATAAAGAAACAATATCATTTTGCTGAGTTGCTGTATTGATTTTATCTATTTGTATTCTTATGTTCCAATACTCAATTACCTTTTTTTTATGATCTTGATTTAAAATTTTCTCCAATAGATTTTTGATATTTTTTTCATGTTTATCCATTTCTCTATCGCCGTCTACGTAATCGTTAGTCATTATAAAAATCTTTCCTAACGTCAACCTTTAATGAACAATAATTACCTAGATACGCTTCGATACTATCACCATCAAAAATTTCTNNCCAGTAAGTATTAAATCTCCTTTCTTAAGCGTCATTATTTTTGATACAAACTCGATTATACTTTGTATTGAATAGATCATATGTTTTGTATTCGATTCTTGTTTTAGCATGCCGTTTACTTTTAATCTTATATCCAGATTATGTGGATTTGTTATTGTATCTTTTAAAACAATATCACTTATGGGAGTAAAGGTATCAAATCCTTTTGCTATACTCCATGGCCAACCATTCTTTTTAGCCACAGATTGTAGATCTCTTGCAGTTATATCAAGAGCGATTAGATAACCCAACACATAATTCATTGCTTCATTTTGCAAAATATATTTTCCATTTTTTCCTATAACGACACCAAGTTCTACCTCGTGATGTACGCAGGTAGACATATTCGGAAGTAGTACAGAATCATTATTGAAGATAATAGAACTTTCAGGTTTTAGAAACAGAATAGGATCCTCAGTTGTTTCTGTGTTCATCTCTTTGGCGTGTTTTTTATAGGTTCTTGCGAGGCAAATTATCTTTCCGACTTGAACTTGTTTATCGTAGTTTTGAAAAATGTACTGAGTCATAAAATTTATAATAATGTATTTTAGTTTAAAGTCTTGCTACAATTAATTAAATTTGTATGGATTTATTACGGTAAGTATAGGTAATCTTTACTAGTAAGTTTCAAAATTATGTTCTGAAGCACGAATAACTATCGTTATATTCAACCGCAAGGAGTTAATTGGTAGAAAAAAAAGAATAAGAAACCACCAATTGTTCTCGAAACGAAAAGAGCATTATCAGCTCCGACCACAGTTGTTATTTTAATTGGACCAAATCCAAGAATAAAACTTGTAGAAACAGTACTTTCTTTTCCGGGAAGAAGGGGTTTTAGTAGAGGTCCGGAAGAATGTCTTCCAAAAATAATGAGACCTCCTTCTATTGTTATCTCCCATTGAACATTAAATGCAGTATTATTACCAATATTTTTAATGGTACCAGAAAATTTGAATAATCCAAATCTTAACATAAAGGTTAACTTTGTCATTCCATAAGGTTTTTTTAAGGGATAGTTATCAATAGCACGTTCACAAGGGAGATCATAGGGTCTATCACCAACACCATCCGAACCAGGGAGATTTTGATTTGGTCCCCAAAAAATATCTACACCGATATAGTTATCCCAGTAGTTACCACACGACGGATATCCATTATCCCAAGAATTATTCGTTCCATCATAGGCGTTTTGTGTGTTTTTTCTGAAGTTATTGTGATATATTTTATTGTAGTAACTATATTGGTTACAGAATAAACCACTTTCATTATTTAAGGTGAAGTTATTATTAGTTATAGTATTGTAGCTGCTAGAAGAATGAATATATATACTATGCTTGTTGTTTGAGATAATAGTGTTACACGAAATTTCGTTGCAATCACTTGAAGCTATTATCATACCATATTCGTTGTCATGTATAGAATTTCTTAAAATGGTATTATTGCATCCTATATAGGAACAATTGTTAAAATATAATTTGATACCAACAGAGTTTTGAATGATAGTATTCATTAATACACTACTATTGCTACAATGGAGGTTTATACCGCAAAAACCATATTGTATTGTAAATCCTTTGATCGTTACCCAATCAGCAAAAACCCAAATAATCGTTCCACTGTTGCTGCCATCTATAACCGTTGAATTTCTATCTTCACCATATAAATTAATTGTTTTATTTACTATCACATGTTCAAAATATGGTGATGAATCGTTATAGACAAACACCGTATCTCCATCTGATGCATTATCGATAGCATCTTGAATCTTTGTGTAATTATTGGGTCCACTTCCTCCAACATATATATATTTACAGTCGATTTTGAATTATATATTTGTTCTACTGTATTTCCAGTTGTGGTAATTGTACCTATGCTGATTAAAAAAATCATTATGGTGATAGATATAAATTTATTTTTCATCATTTTATCATCTAGAAATTAAGCCTAAATTAAGCATAAATTTCTAATCAACATCCTATCACTACCGATTGCTCCTAGAGAATCCTCACCAGTGATTGTTAGATTATAAACTCCTTGTGCAGGACCCGTCCAAAACCATTCATGGAGTTTCCAATCACAACAATAACTCGCATTTCCCTTATATTCACCATTGAGATAAACTTTCACAATTAAATATGAGCTGTTATCAATATCATCAGTTGCATTGATAATAATAGGCCTTAACTTGAATCCTCCAAAGGATATACAATCAATAGTTGGTATCAATATAATTGGAATCAGTGGTATTCCAAAAAGATGAATATAGTATGGTTTAGGATTTATAATCTCAACGATTGGTGGTTCATTTTCCATAATTATTGGTAATCCTGCTTCTATCCAAGCATTCATTCCTCCGATCATGTGGTAAAGTGTCCCGGTAAAATTATTGTAATAAAATTCGTATGTTAATATAAGAGATCTATAACCACCTTTACAAATAAAAAATATCTCCTCTCCAATAAGTTCTTCCATACTAATATTAGTGTTATTTTTATGAATTGGATTTTCTGGAGGGGGAGTATCCATTCGTATCTTATTCCAATCTTCTTTAGATCTAATATCTATAGGTTTTTGAATTCCATTTTTTGTATCATTTAGCAGTTCCCAAGCCTCGTAAACTGTAATATTATAAATATGTCCGTTTGTAGTTGGAAGTCCAGCATTTTTCCATGCAGTTATTCCACCAACTAGATTGTAAATTACTCCAGTGAAATTACTATAATTAAGTATTATATTTGCTATAAAACTTCTATAGCCACCTTTACAGTAAAGAACGACGGTACAATTATGATATTGATAGAGAAATTTTGGTAGAATAGAGGCATTCTTAAACAAATCAAGAGGAAACCACCGTGGATGTTCTGGAAAGGGAGTGTCTATTCGTTCTTCTCTCCATTCAGAAATAGTTCTCACATCGATAGGTATCTGAATACCGTTGGATGTATCATTCAAGAGTTCCCATAACTCATTCGCTGTAATGTTTGTATAGCCCTCACCAAAGTTTGAATTTGAAAAATAATTTTTAGTTAATTTAATTATTTCTTTGGTTCCAGTTGAAGGAGAAAAATTAACTGTGATAAACAATAGCATTACAACAAGGATAACTATCTTTTTTTTCATAATATTCCTCCCTAAATATTATCATAGATGTTTGAGTATATAAATTTTTCATAATGTTAATGAAAATCAAGCCAAGGAATTAATCCTCTTAATATTGGAGGCATGATCCATGATAGTGGAATCCATGTAATATCTCCAATTTGTACACCTTTTGCATTTACAGTTACACTGTCTGCATTTGTTGCTGATGCTGTAAGTGTTATTGTAACCATGCCAAATCCTTTTGCATCGGGAGTCATTATGCCCAAAGCATTTCCGCTTGTACTTAAAGGCTCCAAATAGTCATAAAAACCCTCATGAGTAAAATTAATATTACCCGATGTTCCCCCAATTATTGTAAGTGTATATGATATATTATAAGCGGTAGCATTTCCAATGTTTGTTATCACACCACCAGCATAGCTTATAAAAAATGGAAGTGGAAATCCACCATAAATTTGAATATTTAATTTAGCTTCTGAATCTGCAGATGTAGATATCGACAAAGCTGGGATCAGCAACAGCATACAAATAATTATTCCAACTAATTTGTTTTTCATTTTTCATTTCCCCCTTTCCTATTCCTATAGATGTTGTATTATATAAATGCTGTGTCTAATATTTGATGTTTATAACTATAAATGTTGAAGTTTTAACAGGATTGCAGTTCTTTTTGTAACAATTGATTTTTTGCTTTTTTCTCAATTTTTTTAACTCTGAAAAGATAATTCAATCCAGTTAGGAGTAAACTATAATCGTTTCGTGATATGCTTCTATAAATTTGTCCAAGAATATAGCTCGGTCTGAAATAAAACCGTTGAAACGCATCCGTACCATACTTGACAAGTTCATCTAAGGTAAAATTCCCGAGTCCTTTCCTTGAATCAGCAAGAACTTCTGCTGTATCACTTGATATTAGGTTATTTTGTACAGCCTCAAACCATAATTGAGATCCTTTCATATATCCAAGTGCACTAAAAAGAGCAACATCAAGAGGTAATGAACAAGCAAATTTGATCGTGTTTTCAATATGTTTTTTTGTTTCAATTGGAGCGCCAAGTATAAAACTTCCAACTGTAAAAAAATTCATTTCTCGTGCTAATTTTAGTGTTTCTCTTATCTGCTGCAATTTAACTCTTTTGTCATAAAAATCAAGGACATCTTGATTCCCAGATTCAAGTCCAAAAAGCAACGTCTTAACACCCGCTTTTTTCATTTTTTTATAAAGTTCCTTATCTGCATAATCAGCTCTGGTTCCACCAATATGTAATTCAATATTAGATCCTATATTAATGAGACCATCAAATATGGTATGTGCTCGTTTCTTATCTGCAAGAAAACAATCATCAATAATAAACAAGGAACCATAGTGTCCATCAAGTTCTTCAAATTCTTGTAATATATTCTGTGCCGATCGTTGTCTAAATCCCCATCCATCGATCACATTATTATATCGTGTGCAAAAACGGCAGTGAAATGGGCAACCTCTACTTGTTATTGATGAAGTTACCATTTTCTTAAATTTAAGACCAAAGGAAAAATTGCCATAATCGTATTTTTTCACGAGATGTCGAGAAGGAAACGGTAAATCATCTAGGTTATCTATTACTTTTAGAGGTTTTCCTGAAAGAATAGAACCGTTATTCCGATAATAAATCCCATGAACATTAGGTAGATCCGACTTTCCTTCTAGATAATCTGATAATTCAAGAATGACTCGCTCTCCCTCACCTATAACGCATATGTCTGCATTAGATATAGCTTTTAATGTTTGTTCTTTAAAAAAAGCACCATGTGGTCCTCCAATAATTAAGGGAATATCTGAATCTATATCTTTAATNNTCATTCGTATGCACACCGATGCCAACAGCATCTGATGACAGGAGTATATTTTCCAATTTTTCCTTAGCTATGTCTTCCATACAATAATCGAATATCTCTACCTTATGACCTTTCTGTTCTAATGTTGCAGCTACATAAAGTAAACCTAACGGGGGAAAGGATGAAGGAGAAGCAACTAAAAATTGAATATTTTTCTTCCAATCTCCAGCTCTGATGAGAAGAAATTTCATGTGCTTTGTTCTCCCCCTGTTAAATGCCCAACAAAGATTTGATATATAAATTCTCTGCTATAGATAAACAAATATATCAGTTATCTGTTATAATTTACCATTTATGAGGCATGAAAGATTCGTAGAACTTGACATACTTAGAGGATTTGTTATCTCCATAATGATCTTTTTTCATTTGCTTTGGGATCTAGATTATTATGGTCTTTCTCAGATTGACAAAGAAATGTATAGTTACGGTGCATATTTTCCTACCATATTTTTTATTCTAGTAGGTATCTGTCTTGTTATTTCTTCACAACATAGAACAACACGTCATTTGCTATTTAGGGGAACATGGATTTTTGCAATAGGTTTACTAATTACAGGAGTAACAACTATTATGATTCCTGAAAAACCAGTAACCTTCGGTGTCTTACATTGTATCGGTATTTCAATTATACTTAGTACCTTTTTGATTAGATTTAAAGCATATAATCTAATTATTGCCCCCATTTTCATTGTTGGGGGACTACTGATCAATAGTTACCATGTTCAAAATCCATCAATCTTGCATCTTGCGATAGGTTTACATCAAAAAAATCTTTGGANNAGATTATTTTCCATTACTACCGTGGTTTGGTGTGATTTTACTTGGGTTGGGTGTAGGCAATATATTATATAAAAATGGTAAACGACAATTTACCTTTCCAGATATTTCACATTTAATACCAGTAAAAGCAGTATCCTGGCTTGGAAAAAATTCTCTTGTAATATATCTAGCACATCAACCAGTAATTGCTGGTACAATAATCTATGTTTTTCCTATTTTTGCCCTTTATTTTTAAGGGTTACTACAGCAAATAGTGATGCTATTAGTGTACTAAAAATCCATAATTATACTAAATTTACCGAAAGTAATATAAAGGGGAATTAACAATTGTTAATGGGGGTCTAAAACGACAAATCTATATGAGGATTATTTTTAAATTGTCATTTTCTTTCCTCCTTTCCTCATTTCCTCATATTTTAGGCCCCACATCCTCCCTCATTTGATTAAAATTTGTAAAAATTTGGTAATACTTATTTTTAAAAAAATTAATAAATAATTTTCTTTAAATTTTTCGGTAATAACTGTAAAGATACCTGGTAACAGTTGTACAATAAACCGTTTATAAGTAGATCAACAAAAGGTAATTTGTGGTGATCACTCATGAATGGTTTATTTGTTAAGGCTTTAAAAAAGAAATTTGAGATGTCCGAGGAAGACGCGAAATGCCTTGCTGAAACTGTCGAAGAGATTTTTCATGGAGAAAATGAAATCGAAGATATGGATATTGATAAACATGCTCGTTTTTTATTTTATGAATTACAAAGGGAGAATTTTCTTAAGGTGAGAAGAGAAGAATACAAAGAAAAAGGAAAAATTATGCGAAGATATTATTGGTCCTATAATAATGATGCTATTAAGGAAGAAGCATACAGAAAATCGGTTCGAGAAAGTCCCTATAAAATCTATGAAAAAATACCAAGAAATGCATGGTTAATTCGATCGTATAACACCTAGACTTACTCTGGGGAACTATTAATTTTTAGTATCCACCTATTTTGAGAGTCGGATCTCCAAGAAGAAGATGTGTTTCTACAATCTTACAATCGTATCTATCCGTAAAAACAGGAAATGTATTCACATAATCGGTGAGTACCTGACTGTAGGTTTCTCCTAGAACTTCTACATTTTCCTCGTTATATATTCTGAAAAACTGTGTTTCAAACCATCCATCAAGTCCCTCAATGCAGTCTGGGATTTCATTACCATTGTAATCGCCAATACTCACACCCCCATAACCAACACTCCCCATGGATGCAATGGCTCCTCCATCAGGATTTTTCAAAAATACCCAACTCCAGCATTCGAGGACCCAGTTATATAAATAATAAGAACCAAAACCTTCTGAATCATATAAAAAGTACCCTAGTCCTTCATTAAGAATTCCTTTGATTAGATTGAGAGGGGTAACATCATATTCACTATTATGACATCCCCCAACCATAACTATTGGATACATTCCTTCATTTGTAAGTTTTAAAATATCTTTATTTGACCATCCTCCTGTCCAATTTGCATAATCACCGTTCTTATGAGTACTCCAATATTTTGGATTCCCATGACCAACAAAATAAAGAAAACCTGCTCCCTTGCTCGTTTCAGTGTGGATATTTGCTGTTTTTAAGTTGTCAAGAGATGCATATAATCGAACTGGATTAAATTCTGGCATGTATTCTAATGCTTTTTCGTTTGCTACCTCACCTTCATCATAATCTGTTCCGCCTTCCCAATTCTTATTAAAGGTATCACCACCACATACGATCATGGTGTTAAACCATTCTGAACCATTGGCATTTTCTTCGTAGTCTATTATCTTTTTTACAATTGTTTTTACTTCAGAAGTAAATATACAAGCTAATCTACCAAGATGAACATCAGGAGCAAGGTCACGTTTGTCTTCCATAATTCCCGGGTCATGCCATTCCCCATATATACCATCATTATCAGTATCCCAACTGGAAAAGTTACCATCAGAATCATAGATGTCAGCATAGTAAAGATCAGTTGCATAGTACAATTCTTCATAGATTCCTCCAGCATCGGTTTCAAGATGGGTATGAATTATGGGTACTTTTCGAAAGTTACCAACAAGCATTACATAGTTTATTCCCCAATTTTCAATTGCATTTTTGATAAAATATTTTATTTTTTCAGGTTTGTCTTTACCAATTGCAGGAAAATAAACACTGTTATAGATNNATAGATTTCTTTTACCGTGACGAGTTTTGTTTTTATTGCTAGGTTTTCCTTATGGTCAACAAGGGATTGTAGATGTTTTTTGTATAAATCGTAGGATATGATTAGGAGATCATATTCATCCGCAGAAAAAATTTGGTAAGTAGGCTCCTCATACGATATTGTTAATATAATGAAGTCGATAAATTGTAAATTATCTTTTACTGGATTATACCTAACTGGATTTATTTGTATGGTTAAAAATGTTGTATGCTTGTTATTTTTGTTTAATCCACCCACAAGCTTGTAAGAATACCACTTTTCTGGATAGAATAAATTACTTTCATATATCTGTTCATTTTTTTCTATTATTAAATTCTGTTCTTCTGCATGTGGAAGTGGTTTTGAAGCAGGAATAATTTTCTTTGGAATTTTTTTCTCTTTTATTTCAGAATATGAACATGTAATATCTTTAATGCGAGTGCCGAGTGGAAATTCAATTGTTTTTTGGTATATAGGTAAAATAGGTTCTCCAGTAGTTGAAATAAAGGAATTTGTTTCTTTTATGTGAATGTTTAAAAATTCCCCATTATCTTTTAATTCAGGTGGGGAAAATAGCTGAAATACTTCGAGTGTATCATCATCTGATTTTTCTCTATACTTAAAATCGGCGTTGATGTTTAGTGCGTTAATACTACTTGTTATTAATATCAATTGTACAAGGATTGCTGATAGTATCAAAATTTTTCCTTTTTTCATATTTTATACCCCTAATCATATTAATAACTAAAGGTTGTTATAAAAATTTTTTGATTATAACAGCTCTATTCAGATGTGATGAGAAAAGTTTATTAACATCTAATTGAGTTCAATTGTGGAAAAATGGAAGAAAAAAAAGATGTAAGCCGTATGTTTCTTGATAACGATATGACACTTGATGAAGAATTGGCTTTCTTTTTACATAGATTCAATTCAGATATTGAAACTATTGAATGTATGCCTGCCTTCGAAGATCATCTAAAAGAGTTATTCCCAGAACGGAAAAAAGATTAAACCTTATTAATTTGTTATTTTTTTGATTTTTTCCGGAGTTTTTTTACAATATCCGCGGCATCAGGTTGTTGAAGATATGCTCCTCTAAGTAGATACACATCTCTTTCAACTTTTGTTTTCCAAGGTTTCTTTTTTGATTTTGTATTATTTATTCCCTTAGTCATTTCATTTTTTCCTTTGATATCCCCATCGTATTAAAAAGTAAATTATTGGGACCAATATTGCATAAAGAAGTATCAATATGACGTTATTCCAATTAAACACATTTACTACATCGATAGAACCATAAGATTCCCATACCGGTACCACAAGAAGTAATAAGAATAAAATTATTAAGTATATAATCAGAAAAACGATATCTCCTTTACCAAATTTCATTTTCTTCTTTTCCTCCTTTACTTCCTTATTTTTCTGTTTATTATTATCGTCAAGAAAGGATTCTACTTCTTTTCGGTCTCTTTCATAGAGAAACGAGTCAACCTCTTTATGAACCTTAGAATATTTTTTGCCTCCCCTTTTGTTCATAAAAAAGTTGAATAGTTTCTAATATATTAACATTTTTGGAGGTTATTTTTTACAAATAATCCTCATATCTTAAAAAAATCATAAAAATCGTGTTAATCATTATAAGTTACTATTTTATCAAAGAATTGTTTTATTTAATTATTTATTAATCATATGTATTATATAGAATGTTACAAAATAGTCTTTTATTAATATTTTAAAATTACCAAAATGCATATAAAATATTATTAGATTTGGGGGATTGGAGGGTTTTATGGAAAATATTGATAGTCTGTATTCAAATAGAGCAGGAAAAATGCGAAAATCGGAAATACGTGAGCTTTTAAAAGTAACACAAGATCCAGAAATAATCTCCTTTGCTGGTGGGCTTCCAAATCCAAAAACTTTTCCAATAGATGATTTAAAAGGAGTTATAAAAACTGTTTTAGATAATCAAGGGAAAACTGCCCTCCAATATGGAACAACACAAGGACAAGACGATCTAAGAGAAGCTGTTGCCGAACGATCCCGAAAAGATGGGATAGATGTATCAGCTGATGATAACGTTATCATTATGAGCGGTTCACAACAGGCGTTAGATACCGTTGGTAAAATATTCCTCAATCCTGGAGATGTCGCGTTAGTTGGACTCCCTACCTATCTTGGTGGCATCAATGCGTTTCGTAGCTATGAAGCAAACTTGGTTGGTATTCCACTTGATAAAGATGGGATGATTATTGATGCTTTGGAAGAAAAAATAAATGAGCTTAAAAAAGAAAATTTTGCTGTAAAATTTATCTACTCCGTCCCAACATTTCAAAATCCAGCAGGTGTTATCATGTCAGAGTCACGCAGAAAAAAACTCATCGATATTGCTCATCAATACAATCTTGTAATAGTTGAAGATGATCCTTATGGTAAACTTAGATACGATATTCCACCTATAAAACCTATAAAAGCTTTTGACGATGAAGGGCGAGTAATATACATGTCAACATTTTCTAAAATTCTATCCCCTGGATTTCGATTAGCATGGACCATTGCATCTGAAGAACTGACAAGAAAGATGATTATCTGTAAACAAGCAATGGATCTATGTACCAATACCCTCACACAATTCATTGCAAATGAATTTATTAATAGTGGATCGCTTGATTTACATATACTAAAGATTTGTGAAATCTATAAACCCAAACGAGACATTATGATGAAAGCTATGAAGAATTATTTTCCAGATGGTTATATTTGCAATAAACCACTTGGTGGTATGTTTGCCTGGGCTACACTGCCCGAAGGAATCGACACTGAAATTCTATTTCTAGATGCGTTAAAAGAAAAGGTTGCCTATGTACATGGAAAAGCATTTTGTGTTGATGGTGGTGGTGAAAGATCCATGAGATTGAACTTTTCTTATTCTACAAATGAACAACTTGAAGAAGGGATGAAGCGATTAGGTGCAGTAATCGATAAAAAATTAAAAGTGCTATGTCAGTAGATAAGAAAATTATCATATTGGTAATTTTATTGTTATCAAGTTCCTTTTCGGGATGCACACTTCTAAATAGAACTGAATTTAAACTCATTTCATTAGATATAGAAGATGATAATGGATTTGCATCAATGTCAATTAGTTTTAACATAACGAATAAAGTAGCATTAAAACTTATTGATCCTGCTGGTAATCTTCTTTTTAACGATGATTTTTATCGAGGAACACACACTACCGAAGTAGATCTTGATGAATATAGAATAACTCCTCAATCTGGTACCTATAATTTAAAGGCTTATGATGGAAATAACAACGTCATTTTTCAAAAAAAACTTTCGTATGAGGACCAAGATCTCGTGATTATTGATGTAAATGAACAATGGTGGTTAGAAGATAGTAAACATTCACTTGTTGGTTTATCTATTACTCTAAAAAATCAAGGTGATCTTCCTGCATATCCCTATAGTGCAGATGTTCAAATAAATAATAAAGTAACCTCTGGGTTGTTCATTCCAACTGCTGTCTTACCGCAAAAAAGCACAACTGCCCATTGTTTTGTGTATCTTAGTAAAATTTCTTCTATAAAACAGTTACTAGAAATCTCTGTAAAAAATAGTGAAGGAACTATAATTGCAAATGATTCAATGAATGTTTTTCCCTCAGAAAATATATCTCAATTAACGTTTCGATGGAGGTATCAAGGATCTAACAGTCTTGTTATACCAAACATTGCATTTTTATACAATCATTATAACTCGTTAGATCGATTAGATACAGAAGATTATGCTGTATATGTTTTTGATCGTTATGATGATCAATATATCGATTTAGTGACTAAAAGAATAACCTCTCTTATTGACTCGTCCAAAGATGTAGAAATTATTAATTTTATAACATCCTTTGTGCAAGACCTAAATTATATTGAAGATGCTACTGAGTGTGATTATCCCCGCTATCCAATCGAGTTGTTAAAGGATGCAAAGGGCGATTGTGAAGATAAAGCGATTCTTACTGCATCTATTCTAGATTCGCTTGGGTATAATGTATCGCTGCTAAAAATTCCAAACCATGTAGCTGTTGGTGTTCGTTTAAGTAAAAGTGCAACAGCTTTTGATTATTACATCGATCAATATTACTTTTTAGAAACGACGAGCACCGGTTGGGTTTTAGGAAAAGTTCCTCCCGAGCATGACAATGAAGATAATATTACCGTGTATCAGATATCGAATCGGCCTCTTTTGATTCATAGCTGGAAAAATGCAACTCGTTTTAGCACGAGTGATGGAGAAGATTACGTCAAGTTAAAAATTATTGTAGAAAATCTAGGTAGAAAAACAGCGAATAATTTTAATATTTGGGGTGCATTTTTTAATCAAGGTACATATTTTAATCAAAAGGAAACTTCAGAAATTTCTTTGTTAGAAGATATGAAAAAATTTGTTAATCTCAAAATGGATGTTCCCCAAATTTTAACTACGCAACTTAAGACTCAGGTTTATCTGAACAATAAAATTGTTCATGAAAGAGAATCTACATCAAGTTTTCCTTAATCTTTGATATTATCCAAATCTCGATAGTTCCGAAGGTAAAAATTTATGCAGGAATCGTCGTTTTCTCGGGGGCAGGGTCTTTTCGTTTTCTTATCTTTTGATAATCCTTCATATTTGCGGGAGTGAAGGTATTTATTTTTTTCTGCCCCGGTAAAATCCGTTTGAAATAATTTTAGAATTTGCGACAACTTTCGATAACTCATTATCCTTTTGTTAAGATTTTTCAGGAATTCCTTTGCTGCAATATTGGATTTCTCCTCTAGGAAAAAGATTGTTTTTCCATATTTTTTTGCTCTATAAATGGAAGGTATTTTCATTTTTAATATTTGATATTCTTTTAAACCATATCTAGAACATCGGAATGCATACCCTCTCTGTACCAACTCTTTCATTAAATCAAATGTATTATAAGGAAAAGTTTAACATAGCCGTTTCAAATAATGAAATACTTTCAGAAGAAGTCACATTTCCTATACACCGAATTGATATGATTTACAGTACCCTTTTGGATTCTCCATGGCCAATGCAATGTCATGATCTGCGTCATACCGGGAGGAGTCCGTATAATACTCTACATATAGATGGTCTTGAAAAATGGAGATTTAAATGTGATGGTGGTGTAGATGGTGGTGCTGTTGTTAGTGATGATGGAATTATTTATTTTGGAGATAAGTCCTACCCTGACTATATCTATGCTGTTTACCAGAATGGTACATTGAAATGGAAAGGTAAAGCAGATGGTTGGGTTACTTCTACTCCTGCTCTATCTGATGATGGAACTCTTTATATATGTTCTTGGGATAAATTCTTATATGCTTTTAATTCAACTGATGGAAAGTTGAAATGGAAGTATAATGCAGGTGAAATATTAGCGATTTCTGCCCCAGCCATTTCAGATGATGGAAGCATATACCTTGGTGGAGCAAATGGTAAAATATTTGCTGTGAATCCTAACGGAACAGAAAAATGGCGATATAAAACTGGTGGGGATATCTATTCTTCTCCTGCTATTGCAGATGATGGAACTATTTATATCGGTTCATGGGACAAGCATCTCTATGCAATGAATCCCAATGGTACACTAGAGTGGAGATTAAAAACGGGTGATATAATAAAGGGTCCACCTTCTATAGCAGATGATGGAACGGTATACATTGGTTCATTTGATGGTTATCTCTATGCTCTTTATCCAAACAATGGGACAGTAAAATGGAGATATAAGACAGGGCATTGGATACGAACGAGTCCGTGTATCGGTGACGATGGCACCATCTATGTTGTCTCGCTTGATAATCATCTTCACGCGGTATATCCAAATGGAACCTTGAAATGGAAAACAGATATGGGTGAAGGTGGAACATCTCCTACAATCGGACAGGATGGAACCATTTATGCAGGATATAAGAAACTTCATGCTATATATCCGACAAACGGATCAGTACAATGGACATTTAATCCAGGTCCTGGACGGACGATTCGAGGAGCCACCCCTGCCAATTCCATTGATGGAACAATTTACTTTGGTACCAGCGACGGTGGCGAGATTATTGCATTAAACCCAGATGGAACAGAGAAATGGAGAATGAAAATTGGCACATGCGAAGCTGCTCCAGCGATCGGGGAGGACGGAACGGTGTTACTGGCTCGTCAACTGGTAACGGTTATCTTTATGCGTTTGGCGAGTTAGATCCCAATGCACCTGAAGCACCAAACATAGATGGTCCACGTAGTGGAAAAGCAGAGACAGAGTACGATTACACGTTTACATCGACATCGCCTATAGGCAATGATGTCTTCTATTACATCGAGTGGAGAGATGGAAAGAAAGAAAACTGGATTGGACCATACGACTCTGGTAAAAAAATAACGATACCACATACCTGGGATGAAAAAGGCAACTATACTATTAAGGCCAGAGCAAAAGACACCGTGAATTTATGGGGTCCTTGGAGTGAATTTGAGATTACTATGTCAAAGAACCAACAGATGAACAACGCTTTATTTATGAGGTTTTTTGAACGATATTCACAGATATTTCCGATATTAATAAACTCCTTAAAACGATCAATTTTGCAATAAATCTTTTTCTTTACTTATTTTTAATCCTTGAAATAATTTCTACTAAATTTGATTGTAGACAGAAGAACCTATCTTAATTAGTTTCTATTTCAACAAGGCATATTAACACTTGGACAATAACAATATGTTTCAGGACCTATTGTTATAATTATAAGTGTAATAATAACCGCAAAAATCAAATAAATAAAAATCAGAATGATACAACCTGGGAACCAACAGATAGTCGGAAACCAATCTTTATTATAAGTAAAAGGGCTGTAATCGGAATTATCTGTTATAATTTTATCTGGATTATTCCTTATTTGATGTATAGCAATAATTAATTCATTTATATTTACATTTTTTATATCTGTTCTCTTTTGGATTTGAGTAATTAATTGATATAGGAATTTGTTGAATGTTTTATCATCCATCGTTCTAATATTATCTATAAATTTTTGAACCAATTCTATATTATCAAATCGTTTTGGTATCGATAAAATACTTTCTTCCCCCCTTCCAATATAATTACAACTCAACTCCTCACTCTCTTCATCTATCACCCTGCTACTTCTGATATTGAACAATGGTGATGCCTTCACATCAGATGCTCCGCTTCTGTAACCAACGACAGAGGTGAATGATACACCAATCAATATTGCAACTGCTATGATACTACCGATGAGTATCTTTCTATTCATATTCTTTCCCCATATTATCATATACGTTCTGATATTTAGACTTTCCTCCTTTTCTCGCAAGTAAGGATTATCAANNCGTAAAAAAATTACATTCGGAACTACTGAAATCTAACGATAAGTTTATAACTGATTTATTCTAATTTATTGTTGTTGGGTGTAGGTGGACGGTTGACGGCGATTTAGTTCGCTGAGGAAAGTCCTCTCTCACTCTGAATC
>JABAOC010020457.1_pt2 | contig 18346 bp, 14 predicted proteins | sample 7062161 | NCBI WGS metagenome assembly JABAOC01 (sample SAMN14538625, study PRJNA623070) | marine sediment metagenome | biome: marine biome [ENVO:00000428]; feature: marine pelagic biome [ENVO:01000023]; material: deep marine sediment [ENVO:00002113] | place: India: Gulf of Khambhat ... | reverse complement strand
CTCCGGACAAAAAATATGTGATGTACACATTTCCACTCGAATCAACAACCAAATCATTGAATAAATGCTGGCCGGATGGGTCAGCCAATGAATATTTTTTCAAGAGTTCCCTGGTCTTTAAATCGAACTTAAAGACCGCTGAACGGCTGGAATCACTCTCCTCATAGCTCTTCAGGCGAGGAGTTGGGTTACTATTGACCCATAAAATCCTGCGTACGGCATCCACTCTTATTCCTGTTACACTTCTCAATCCCTCCTGTCTCTCCGAGGTGAAGTCTTCAATGACTCCGTTATTGTCGATGCTGATCACTTTAGATTTATGGATACTGCCGATATAGAAGGTTTCTTCTGAAGTGTCATAAGTGATTCCTTCTGGAATCAAATCTTTTTCTGGAATTATAAAGGCCACTTCACTGTTGCTGACCGGCACCTTCAACCCCTCTGCTCTGCGAAGGATGGCTCTGAATTCTTTTGTATCCTTTATCGAATCAAAATCATTTCCTTTAGAAACCTCGACATAGAACCCCATGCTGAGGGCCTTTTTCAGCCACTTTATTGCTTGTTTTTTCTTTCCCTTCAGCGCGTAAGCTCGGGCTAGATTATACATTATCCTGGGATGAGAAGGTGCCAGGAGCGCTGCTCTTCTAATATCCTCAAGAAATGTGTCATAATCCTTTCTTTCGTAGGCATCCATACCGTGTTGATAGTAATCGTGGGCGTTTTTTGTCAAATCGAGCTGCAAGCGATGAGCACAGGACAACAACAGGATTGAAATGGATAGAGGAAGAAGCCCTTTAATCAGAGCGTTTTTGTGAATCATGACTTTCTGGGTATGTTCAGGCAACACACTCTCTTTTTCTCGATATTTTTCGAGACGGTCAGTAATCATGAGCTCTTTGCCATAACATAAATAATATGAGACCATCTTCTTCTCAAGAATCTCGGTGTGATATTTTCGCAGCGACTGTAAACCTCCAATCCTTTCATCAGGAAAGCCTCGAATTTTCTGCTTCCAGCCTTCTCACGGCTTTCCCGAGACCGGCTAAAGCCGGGAGGAAAAGGCGGCATATCCAGATATCCGGCCTCAAAAATACTGATTTTTTCCTCCCCTCCCTGGAAATACTTCAGCAATTCTCTCAAAGAGACTCCCTTCAGGCCGCTGATGCGCTTGTGCGATTGATTTGCCTGGTTGGGGGCGAAAAGAGCGATGCTACGGGCCAACTGTGATAATTTCGATATGAAAGCTCCTCGTCCTCCATCCAGCCTTTGAAGGACTTCACTAGAGAGGGCGAGATCAAATTTTCTCTCTCTTATATTGGAATCATCGAATTCTTCGATTCGATCAACCTTGAGAAAAGTGGCTCGTGTATAATCAAATTCATTCTTTTCCTTTAGAGTTAAAAGTGCGTTTTCCGCCCTTTTGAGGATACTCCGACGATCATCGACAACGACAGCCTCTGAATTTAAAATTTGACCGAGAAAAAAAAAGTCCATGCTCAAGCCGTATTTCTCGGGTAAACCGGCGATCAAAATCGTCTTTGGTTGCTCTATTGAATTTAGGAATCTCTCCAATTTTTTTAATTTCGTGTAATACTCATAGGCCGTTCCCAGGCCTTCTCCTTCAGCAAGATTCAAGGCATATAAAGAATTGATATTTTTTTTTATTTTCTGCATCTACTATAGGTAGTTGTTATCTCGATACCAGGCGATAGTCTTTCTCACACCTTCTCTGAAATCGATTTTGGGAACATATCCTAATTCCGTCCGGGCTTTTTCGGAACTGAAGGCTCTGTTTTCGGTGAAAAATTTCAGCCGTGACCTTGTCAGAGGAGGCTCAAAATGGGCCACTCTTGCTGTAAGCTCAAACGCTCCAGCCAAAACCCGGGCCAAGAATACTGGTATTTTTATTCTTGGTAAATTGACATCCAATTCCTGGGCGATGATCTCAACTAACTTTCGAACCTCCAAAGGCCTTTCCCCAGTAATCAAGAATGTTTTTCCCAGAGCTTTCTGATTATCCAGACATAGACTGATTCCTTGAATCAAATCGTCTATGTAAGTTGGATGAAGTAAGCTCTTTCCATCTCCCAGCAAATAGAATCTTCCTGCCTTGACAGCTTTGAACAATCCCAAAACATGCAGATCACCAGGGCCATAGACAAATTCGGGTCTAATGATGGTGAACGGAAAGCCGTGACTTTCACCCCAATCCAATATTCTTTTTTCAGCTTCGCTCTTTGTCTTTTCATACACATTCGAAGGGTTTAAAGGAAAGGACTCATCGGCAACAAGGCCATCAGGAAGAGGACCCAAAACTCCGGCACTGCTGATATGAAGGAATTGTCTGATGTTGCTGGTAAGACAGCACGATAAAAGATTTATCACGCCCTGGACATTGACCTCCCGATAGGTTCGTTCTGGAATCCCCCAATAACCGAGAAGGCCAAAGGCTGAGAAGACCAAGTCGACATCCTGAGTCAGATTTTTGAGAGAATCGACATCCAGGGCATTCCCTGTCCTGAATTCAATCCCTGCCTGATCAGAGTCATCACCACTTCTCCTTTTCCGGGTAAGAATTCTCACCTGAATGCCTCTCGCGACTAAAGCGGTGACGATATGACTACCGATAAAGCCCGTTCCACCAGCAACGAGTGCTTTCAAGAATTCCTCTCGAATCAATCCATTCTTATATGATGCGGTTTCCCTTCTTTTTACTCCTGCTTCTCTTTCCGAGGGAGGTAAAAACCGGCTTCCCCTCCCACAGCCATTTCATGGCTATTGCGACCAGCTTTACGGTATTGCACAGACCGGCAAAAGCAACTACAGGCCCGGGATGCTTCTCAAAAAAACGAATCTGACTCAAAAACTTGATCAGTCTTATGGGAACGAGTCTCTTGGAGGTTAGCGAATACAGGCTAATCCAGAACCGATCGAGAGGTTGGCGCGGATGCTTCAAGCTGANNGGTTGGCGCGGATGCTTCAAGCTGACGTACATTTGATCAAAGCTTTTCGTGGCCCGGCCTTCCACCTGGTCCTCAGCGATCAGTCCAGCCTTTAATGCTCTTCGGGTTAAGATGGTGTTTGGAAAGTACATGAGCGAAAACATGTGCATGTAAAACGGACGAGAAATCTTGAGCATCAGGTCCAAACCGTCCTTTTTGTCCTGCTCGGTTTCAAAAGGATTGTCGACGATGAGGTCATAGAATGGGACGATCTTCAATTCTTTCATTATCCGTGATGTCTCAATCAGCCTTGTATCCGAGACCGGACGTTCGAAAACCTTTTTCCGCACCCGCTCCGAACCGGACTGAATCCCGATCTCCACTCTCTCCAATCCTGCTTCCTTGAGCATTCTCATGATTTTTCGGTCAGTCGTGATCGGGTGCTGCATACAATGAAAAGGAAGAGAAACTTTACTCTTGTAGAGTTCGACAAACTCTTCCACCCATTCTGTATCCCAGGAAAACACCTCATCTATGAAATCAATCCTCCGCAACTTGGGAAAAAGTTCTCTCTGTGAGGTTATCTCTTCGAGCACATTCCCAACACTTCTTAACCGCACTTGGCTACCTTTACCCTTGTAGAGATCGCGGAAGATGCTGTTCGAACAATAGCTGCAATGATAGGGGCATCCTCGAGAGGTGAGGACATCCATGTTGAACGCTTGAAGGCCCGGATCTTGGGGGACGATATTTTCATCCTCGACAAAATACTTGTCACTGTTCCCATAATCGGGAAACGGAAGAGAATCGAGATCTTCAAACAAAGGGCGGATAGGATTCCTGTGGATCCTTCCGTCCTGCTTTATCCAGAGATTTGGGATATCCGTCACTGACCGCCTACTGGAAAGCCTGTGCGCCAATTCCAAGAAGGCCTGTTCCCCTTCCCCCAGACAAATCATATCAGCCACCTGGATGCTCTCTTCCGAGGCCACGGTGGCGTGCGTTCCACCCCAGAGAACAGGCTTATGCAGCTGGTGTTGGATTCTACGAGTTATTTCCTCTGCTATTTTCAGGAAGGACGAACGAACCCCTATCCCGACCAAATCTGGACTGATGTCATCAATCACCCCCAGCAATAGATCGAATTCCTTTGTGGTCGGCAATTGCATTAAATCGAGGGCAATATTCTTTTCTTTGAAGACGATCAGGCTGACGTCAAAACCATCTTTTTTTAGGGCCGCTGTCAAGTATCTGAGACCGATAGCACTGGAGGAATAGAGAGAGATCAGGCAGATATTGATTTTTTTTTCTTCAGACGAAGAATCGGAGTGTTGACCTTGAGGCTTAACCATATCACGCATCTGAGAAATAGTCCGGAAGGGAAAGGAATGATTTTTTAAATTATGGGACTCGCTCCCTTCTTGGCTGTCTGACGAAGGGTCGATAAGACGGGCTTCCTCTCTAACAGCCACCTGACCGCTATCAAACCCAGTTTAGCGGTGTTGGCAAAATCAGCAAACACGACAAGGAGTTTGGGATGCCTGTTAAAAAAAACACGGCGGCTCAACCAACGGATAAGGAATTTGGGGACGAAACTCTTAGATGTCAACGAATACAACGCAATCCAGAATTGATCGGCCTTAGGTCTCGGGTATTTCAGAGTCACAAACATCTGTTCGAATGTCTGTTCGGCCCGGCCTTCGACCTGATCCTTAGAGATAAGCTGAGCGGTCAAAGCCCGCCTGGTGATGATCGTATTCGGAAAAAAGATCAATGAAAAAACATGGAGATGGAAAGGACGCGGCAGCTTGAGCAGAAATTCTAAGCCCTGTTTTCGATCCTCCTCACTCTCGAAAGGATTGTCTACGATAAAGTCATAGAAAGGCACGATTCCCATCTGATTCAATAACCTGGAGGCCTCAAACAGACGTCTGTCTGAGACCGGTCTTTCAAAATATTCCTTCCGTATCCTTTCAGAGCCGCTCTGCACTCCCACTTCGACTCGCTCGAGACCGGCATCTCTCAACAACCGTAGAGTTTCCTGATTGACCATGTTTGGATGTTGGGCACACTGGAACGGAAGTTGAATCTCCTTGCTGTAGCGTTCGATGAACGAAGAAGTCCATTTCCTGTCCCAGGCAAAGACTTCATCGATGAAATCGATCCTCCGTAAATTTGGAAATCGATCCTTCAAGGCATGAATTTCCTTCATAACATTCTCTACGCTTCTCCTTCTGATCCGAGGGCCCTTCCCATCATAAAGGGAATTGAATATGCTGTTACAGCAGTAGGAGCAGTGGTAAGGACATCCTCGGGAGGCCAGGATGTTGAGGTTGTAAGTCTGGAGAACCGGATCACCAGAGGATATCTGACCGTTTTCGATGAAATACGTATTCTCATCACCGTAGTCGGGGAAAGGCAAACTGTCCAAATCCTGAATCAAGGGACGAAGTTCATTCTTGATGATATGACCGTTCTTCCTTATCCATAGATTTCTGATGTCCGTATAATCCTGAGAATTCGAGATCCTCTCAGCCAGTTCCAAAACAGGATCCTCTCCTTCTCCGAGGCAAATCAAATCAGCCACATGGATGCACTCCTCTGGAGCGATGGTGGGATGAGTCCCTCCCCAGATAACTGGAACAGAAAGGTCCTCATTGATCTTCTGGGTTATCTCAGAGGCGATCTTGAAGTAAGAAGACCGGAGGCTGATTCCCACCATACCTGGCTGTATTTTCTTGAGCAGGTCAACCATCAATCGGTATTCCTTTTCTGTCGGCAGGGACATTAAATCCGAAGCCAAATAGAGCTCCTTAAAAAGGATCAAGGACACCTCATATCCTCGATTCTTCAGGACAGATTTGAGGTATCTCAGCCCTATGGCATCGGTTGAAAAGAGTGAAATCAGGGCGATATGGATTTTTTTGGTCATAGTCTCAATTCAATGTCAAAAGCGATACACTGCGGTCTTAGGGCCTGTTGACTTTATCTTGCCGCTTAAGACTCTCGCCGATGTTCTTGAGGAGAAAGTTCAAGACGATTCGGCGGTCCTTCCTCAGGTAGGAAAAGTATTTCTTTAATATCCTCAGAGGATGCTTCATCAAGGCTACCGTCTTTCCCGCTAACTGTTCCTTGGCTACGAGATGTTCCAGTTCTAGGGCGGGAAGTTCTGGTAAATCGATATTGGCCTGTTCAACCCGTATCTTCTCAAGACTAAATCCGCGCCTGAAGCAGCCGTTTTCGACACACATCTCCCATAATCTAGTGCCTGGCATCGGATTGGCAAAAAAGTAATGAGTGGCATCGGTTTCTAATTTCCTGGCGTATTCGAAGGTCCGTCTGAGCGATTCTCTCGTTTCCCCTGGCATTCCGACCACGAAGAACGATTCGACCTCCATTCCCAGATTTTTCATGGTCTTGACCAGGGGCTTGACCTTTCTTAAATCCAACGGCTTCTGAATGACATCATGCAGGATGTGCTCATCCCCTGATTCTACGGCGATATAGAGCTTATAACAGCCACTCTCTCTCATCAGACTCAATAAATCCTCATCCACAGCCCAGAGCGCAAGTCCTGGAGGAACAGTCCAAAGAACATCCAGCCCCCTGTCGATCATCCCTTGGAAGATCCTCTGGGCCCGTTTCTTGTTCAAGACAAGATTGTCATCGTCAAAATGGATCTCCTTGATTCCATATGTCCCCACCAGATATTCTATTTCCTCCAGTACATTCTCGGCTGAGCGGGCCCGCCACCTTTTTCCCCAAGTGGCATGGACAGGACAGAAAGTGCATGAGGCCGTACATCCCCGCGAAGTGATCAGCGGTGTGAACGGCTTCCTCCGAGTCAAGATGAAAGCTTGGCCAATTTCGAAATATTTCTCCATAGGAAGGAGATGTCTGGCCGGGAAGGGAAGCTCATCGAGATCGTCAATAAATTTGGTCTTAGGGATGACATGAGGTTTTCCATTCCTCTGGAAAGCGATCCCATCAATTTTAGAAATTTCGCCTTTTTCTATCCCTCGCAATAATTCCCTGAAACCGTACTCCCCTTCTCCCAAGACCACAAAATCGATCTCATGATGTTCCAGAACTTCCTCTGGCATAGCCGATGGATGAGGCCCACCCATGACCGTGATGATCTCAGGAGTCACTTTCTTTACCAAGGAAGAAACCTGAAGAGCCTCTCTGAATCCGGATGAAAAAATATTGGAAACTCCGACCACATCCGGTTCAAAGGCTCTGATTTTTGCTTCAATCTCCTCGAAAGGAAGTCCATACCGGATCAAATTTGGTCCAATCTTGACTTCTGTCTCATACCCCTCAACAACAGAATCTATGATTTGAACTTGATAATCTCTCTCCAAAACAGAGGCGAGGTAAGCCAATCCAAGAGGTGGATGGACGCCCTTGGGCTCAGAACTCAAATCGGTGTGGACGGTAAGAGGAGGCTGAATGAGAAGAACTTTTCCGACACTCTTTTTTACCGGCATGAACATCATTCCTTCTCGGCTGTAAACTTCAATAATTCCTTCTCTCTTTCACGTTCGCAGAGTATTCAATTCTCATCCCCACTGATCGGAATTTTTTCCGCTTCATATCTGCCAATGACTTTGTCCCCTTGCCCGCTGACGGAATACGGCTCTTATCGGTTTTCCCTCAAAAATCCATTTCACTGCGATTATAGCCAGCTTTATGTTATTGGCCAGGGTGGCAAACGAGGATAAAAATTTTGGATATTTCATGAAGAAGGCATTACGGCTGAGCCGTCTGATCAGTTTTTTGGGGACAAAATCCTTTGATGTCAAAGAATAGAGGCTGATCCAGAATCGTTCATTCTTTAACCAAGGATAATCCAAGGTCACAAACCACTTGTTATGTGTCCTCTCGGCGTTGCTCTCAACTCTTTCTTCAGTGATCACCTTTGAGGCTAAAGCTCTTCTGGTTAAGGCCGTATTGGGAAAATAGGTGAGAGGAAACATACGAAGATAAAAAGGCCTTGGAAGCTTGAGGATAAATTCAAGTCCTGTCTTTCTGTCTTCCTCAGTTTCAAAAGGATTGTCTACGATAAGGTCATAAAAAGGAACGATATCGAGATTTTTCAGTATCTTCCCAGCCTTGAGCAGTGTCTCATCGGAGACTGGCCTTTCAAAGACCTCGTTTCGAATCCGTTCTGCCCCACTTTGAATACCTACTTCTACTCTCTCTAATCCTGCCTCTTTTAAAGTCGTTAGGATATCCTGATCTACCATGTTCGGATGTTGGCTAATTTGAAAAGGAAGGTTGACAGACTTCCTGTATTTCGCGCTGAACTCAGCGGCCCAGCTCTTATCCCAGGCGAAAACTTCATCGATGAAATCGACCCTCTTCAGTCTCTGGAATTTTCCCCTTACCGACTGAACCTCATTAATGACGTTATCGATGCTTCTCCTTCTTACAGGTGGGCCTTTTCCTCTGTTCATCTTCAGGAACACGCTGTTACAGCAATAGCTGCAATGATAGGGACAACCCCGCGAAGCCACGACGTCAACGCTGAATCGTTCTAAAGCCGGGTCAAAAGACGAGATTCTATCTTCTTCAATTAAGTATTTATCTTGATAACCATAATCAGGGAAGGGCAAAGCATCTAAGTCCTGAATCAGATTTCTGAGAGGATTGCGCACGATATCACTTCCTTTTCTGATCCACAGATTCTGGATGTTGTCGATATCTTTGCCCTCTGAAATACGCTCGGCGAGTTCCAGCATCGGGTATTCTCCATCTCCGATGCAGACCATGTCAGCTGTCTGAATGGACTCCTCAGGGGCGATGGTGGGATGTGTCCCTCCCCAAATCACTGGGATGTCAAAATTTTCTTTTATTTTCTTTGTGACCGTGGAAGCGATCCTGAAGAACGAAGACCGGAGGCTAATTCCAACGACATCTGGCTCCAAATCTGCAATTAGATCTATCAACAACATGTATTCTTTATCCGTCGGCCGGCTCATCAGATCTTTTTCTAAGTATTTTTCTTTAAAGAAAATGAGATGCGCATCAATGCTGTTTTTCTTTAAGTAAGAATGAATGTACCTCGGCCCCAAGGCATCTGACGAGTATAAGGAAATTAGTCCGACCTTACAACCTCTGTCGGCCTGACTCATTTTTTATCCCTTAAAAAAGGGACTTACCCTTCTTTTTTAGAGGTCTTCTGCTCGGAATCATTCGATCTAGCAGCCCGATGGGGAGGCCTTAAAGACCAATGATGATATCTGTAGTCAATCTTTTCTCCAGGCTTTACTTCCAGATAATAGATTTGAGTTTCTCCTGATTCCGAATCGATCCTTCTCAGCGGACGGTCTGTGTTTTGATAGTAATCGGCGATATCCTTTTCCCACAAGATCAGGGTGTCGATACCCTCAGGTATGGTCAGGGATTCTATGCGAAACCCGGTAGGAATCCAGTAGGTCTTGGGCTGGGTTTCTCCCTTATAACTGATATAAACATTCTGCCTTTCTACGGGCACATCAGATTCACTGAAGATCAACGGAAGCGGGCAATAAATCCTATAATCTGGGAGATAAAATCCTGCCTGAGTGTTGTAGAAAACAGTGAGAACCATAGTCTTTTCCGGGGATGAATTTTCTTCTGTCATTCGAATAAGTTCGCTGAGATGATTATCTTCTTTTTTTATGGCCTCATAAGAAAGTTTTGCGGAGGAATGAAGAAAAGTATAGACATTAATGCCAAGCAAAAAAATCACCAAAACGACAAGAATGGTCTTAAAAGAAAATAACGGCTGAAAGAGACGAGCTGATCGGCTCGATGTTCCTTTGGGTGCGTCTCTAAGTCCCTCACTCAAATCCCTAGCTAATTTTGTAACTGATTCTGCTAAAACTATGAAGAGGGGCGGGAGAATGATGACAACCAGACCCGGATTGAACAAACTCACGGCGACATAGAAGACTGCGGGTGAGATTATCCACAACACAATAAACTTCAATCTCACATCTTTGATTAGGGATGGTATCCGGAAGAAATGTCCCAAGGAATAAATCATAGGGAGGACACCGAGGCTTAGACTGGAAAACAAGAAAGAGGCAAGAATTTGGCTTCGGGCTTTAAGCTCAAAAAGATAAGGAGCTGGGTGCAAAACCCATGTCTTAAACTGGGCATTGACGGCTGCTAAATACTTCTTTAATCCGCCTGAATAAGCGATCATCGGGAAAAACCAGGATGAGCATGTCAGACCAAAAACCAAGAACGAGGCCAAGATGTGTTTGAAGCGACACCTTGTCAACGTGTATATCCACAGAGGAAAAAACATGATGGCGATGTTCTGGCGAACGCCAGTCGCTAAGGCTAGAAATAAGGCTGCAACTGGCCACCATTTACTTTTTCCGATGATTATTTGATAGCAGGAATAACCAAAAATAATGACATAGAAAGCTTCTAATCCATAGGTAAACGGCATTTCCCCGTTGAACCAATACAAAGGAGAGCTCGCAAAGAGAAGAGCACTGATCATTCCAGTCGAGCGCCCGAACATCTTCAAGGCTAAGACATAAAGGAGGACTATGGTCAGAGCACTGGCGATAATACTTACAGTCACCAAGCTCACACGAGCATCATGAATGAAAATGTTCAGGACCTTGGCTTTTATGACATACAAGATATAGCCTGGAGCATGCGGCCGCATCTGGGTAACATCGTAATGCTCCATGGCCAGAGCAAATCGGACAGAGTCGCTGTGATGGAGCATGCGGCTGGCAAAGGGAATTCTCGTGATCAAGCCAAGAAACAGCAAAAAGAAACTAATAATCCCGTCTTTTCGACTCATCATCATCTTTCAATCGAAGTGATGTCCGGGATGCATCCTCTCCTTCAGAGGAACATGAACCCTGCAGATTCAGAGAATCGACCCCGAATAGGCAATCACAGGAATTCCAAAAAGAGTTTGACCTGCCGGTAGAGAGAGCGAAATTCTCCCCTTGACAGCCTGGAATATATGTATTTCGGTCTCAAATAAAATCCAAGATAGGCATTTCTTACAGTTCTCTTTAACGCCTCTAACTCCTTTCCTTTCAGGCAAGCTTCAGGATAGAGATTCTCATCAGCAGCATCCCTTCCGCAGGCCGGCAATTTCTCGTACAGGGGCGTTCCTGGATAGGGAACGGTGAGGTGAAAGAGTGCGTATGTCGGGTTTAAGCGTCTGGCAAAATCAATCGTCTCTTCTATCTCTTCTCGTGTGGAATCGGGAAATCCGAGCATGAAGAAGCAAGCCGTTTCAATCTTTGTCTTATGGACCATCTCCATTCCTTCTTCAATCTGCTTGACTGTCATTTTTTTATTGATGCTCTGGAGAAGTCTGTCTGTCCCTGCTTCAACCCCAAAGTGAATCAAACGGCATCCCGCCTTCTCCATTGCCTCTAATAACGCCTCGTCTACAAGATCAAATCTTGTCTGACAGGTCCAGCGAAAATCATATTTTTTCTTGATAAGATACTCGCAGAGATCGACAACCTGGGACCGAAATAATGTAAATTCCAAATCTATAAAATAGCCTGTCTGTACACCAAAACAAGAAACAGCATAATCGATTTCATGCACGAGTTTCTCAAAAGATTTTCTCCGAATTCCTTTCCCGTACATCGCCAAGAGACAGAAATCACACTGAAAAGAGCAGCCTCTGGATCCTTCGAATAAGACAAAATTCCTCCCTAAGGCTTCATAGTGATATCTTTCCAAGGGAAGAAGATGAAAGGCAGGCAAAGGCAAATCATTTAGATTGAGAGGCTTTTGATCTGGAGCCACGATTAAATTCCCATTCTCAAGAAAGGCAACACCCATCACATCGTTAAGCGGCTTTCCCTGGCAAATCTCGGTGATGGTCATCTCTGGTTCGCCACGAATGAGTGCCCTTGCCTGAGTTTGAGTCAGCAACTCCTCGGGTTTTACAGTCCCGTGCACACCGAGGAGATAGACTTCATCTATTTGCCTTTTTACACTGGCCACCGTGTTTAAAAAGGGCCCGATATCGACGTTGGGACATTGCCAGCGGTCGAGGCTGGAAGAAGAGATAAAGACTTTATCAAAACCAACGACTTCCTGAGCGACTTCTTCAGGGGACTGCTTTAAGGCATTGGCATCGATAATTTTAACCTGATGCCCTTGNNCATTGGCATCGATAATTTTAACCTGATGTCCTTGGCTTTCCAGTAACGCACCGCAGTTGGCAAGGGCCAGTGGTGGCCAGACTCTGTTATAGATCTTTCCTGCTTTGTTAACCAGGAAAATTTGAAACGGGTTGACCAATGCGATTTTCATTAGATCACCGAGGCCTCAATATCTTCTTTTTTCTAAAATGATTCGTGGTCAACAACCATCGCAGCCTGAACACTCCGCGGATGTTCTTTAAGGCTGTGGGAATAATCTTCACTCGGCTGTCATCGTCCTCAATCCAAACCACGGGAATATCCTTGATCCTATATCCCTGCTTCTCAGCCAGGACTAGGAGTTCGGTATCGTAAAACCACCCCTGATCCTTTACCTGAGGGACGACTCTATCTACGACTTCTCTTTTAACCGCCTTGAATCCACACTGAGCATCGGTAAACCGGGTAAAAAGGACTGATTTCAAAAAAAGGTTGTAGGCCAGGGAAGTGATTTCCCTCTTAAAACATCTTTTCCTCTTGGCGCCCTTGGCCAAGCGCGACCCGATGGCGATGTCATACCCCTCCTCTATCAAAGCCTTGACTAATTTGGGCAGCGCCTCTAGTCCTGTCGAAAGATCCACATCCGTGTACAGCACAACCTCAGACTGGCTCCTCTGCCAGGCTTCCCGGAGAGCCCGTCCCCGCCCTTTCTCTTTCAGATGGACAAACGCTACATCCTCAAACTCACGAGAAAGAGCTTGAGCGACATCGAACGTCCCATCTGTCGAACCGTTATCGACTAAGACGATTTTCCATCGATACGTAATATTCTTCTTGAGAAAATCACGGACCGTGACCACGCTTTTTCTCAACACGTGGGCTTCGTTTAGAACAGGAATGACGACATCGACTCGAACAGGAGATGAATCTATCAACTTGTTCCCAAGAGTAAAGATCTTAAAGCCTTATTTGGCGATCAGCCCTTTCAAGAATTTGATGCCCTTTCTCATCGTCTGTCGGTTGGTGAAAGTCCCTAAATGTCTGATGAGATAGCGCGGCCTGAGAAGAAATTTCTTGTATGCCCGTCTCTGAATGTCCAAGAGATATTCCTGGTCTATTCCATCTGGAACGAAAGGCAATGAGTTGGGATGTCCTGAATAGTCCTTCCAATCTTTACTGACTCTTCCATTTTGAAAAGCCAGATCCCTCAGCGGTGTGTTGGGATAAGGTGTGAACACGAAAAAAGTGACCCCGTCCAGGGGNNAGGGGAAGGCTTAACGCGAAATCGATCGTCTTCTCCATGTCTTCCCTGGTCTCGGTCGGCAAGCCGAATATAAACGAACCTGTGATATCAATCCCGTACTTCTTGATACACTCCACGCTCTCTCTGATCCCTTCCAGACTCACATTTTTATTGATAAGCTCTAAAATCCTGGGGGAACCACTCTCAATTCCAAGGTAGATCGTCACGCATCCTGCCTCTTTCATTAAGGACAGGACTTCTTCATCCACTTCATTGGTATGTCCCAAACAAGACCAGGAAACTCTTAAATCTTTCTTGATTATTTTCTGGCAAACGGCTGCAGTTCTCGCCTTGGACAGCATGAAATTATCATCCTCAAACGAGATGAAATCTATACCGTATTCCTTATGCAAAAGAGACATCTCTTCAACCACATATTCCGCGCTATGGTAACGCCAAATCCTTCCGAACACCGATTGGTCACAGAACCCGCACTGGAAAGGACAGCCTCGACTCGTGACCATCGTGGTCATAAACTTAGCTCCTCTAAACGGCGTATGAGAATACATACGGAGGTCCTTAAGCAGATGCCGAGCCGGAAAAGGTATCTCATCTAAGCACTTCAGCGGTTCCCGAGGTTTATTCTCCACTAACTTCCCGTTTATTCTTACGATAGCCCCTTTCACACCAGCCAAAGATTGAGCCCTCTCTAAGCGCTGGACAATTTCCAGCAGGGTGTATTCTCCCTCCCCAAAAACTCCGATATCTACGCTCGGACATTCCTCCATCGTCGTGGAGGGAAGAGCACTCAGGTGAGCCCCACCCAGAGCAGTCTTAATCTCAGGATTCATCTCTTTTATGTCCTGGAGTAGAGAGCGGGCTGTCTCATAAGAAACCGTCGTGGACGTCACTCCCACGAGATTGGGACTGAAAGTCTGGATTTCCTTCTCCAGCTGAGACCAGGTCAAACTCTCTGCCACGCAGTCTATGATCTTTGTCTTGTACTCCTTCTCTAACAGAACTGCCGCTAGATAACACAGCCCTAAGGGTGGAAGACAGGGAGCTGCTTCCGAATACTGGGCATAGACTTCTGATTGAGTGATCGAGGGATTAATGAGCAGAACCTTTATTGACACTTAATTTAATTTTTTGTTTTTCTGTTGATTCTTTTCCAGAGTTTACCAATCTCGTAAAGAGTTAAGAAAATGTGTTTCATCCTCACCTTGGATACCCCAGAAGTCCTCGGGAGGTGTTTAACACCAAACTGCTTTATCATCAGCCCCAGTTTTATTGCTTTGACCAGGATTTCTGTATCGATGAAATATCCCTGGGACTCGATGTTGATCCTTTCTAAGGCCGACCGTCTGAACAACTTGAAGGAACAATCGATATCCTTCAATTTCACACCGAACAAAAATCGCACCAGCAGATTATACCCTTTGGCCAACAGGATGCGGAGTTTTGAATCCTTCCGGTCCAGCCTAAACCCCACGACGATGTCGGAATCCTGAATTAAGGAAAAAGCCTTGTCAAGCTCACTCAAATCAAACTGATAATCCCCATCAGTAAAAAAAACTAGGTCAAAACGCGCTGCATTAAACCCAGCCTTTAGAGCGTTGCCATAACCCTGACTCTCCCGGTGATGGACCGCTCTGACAATCCCATCGTTCTCTGTGCAGAGTCTATCGACGATCTCCCCGGTTCGGTCAGTACTCCCGTCATCAACGATAATGACCTCCAGCTGCTGAAACTGAGGACGGAGAATATCAACCAGATCTCCTGTCAACCTGGCGACAGTGCCCTCCTCATTCAACACGGGAAAGAAGGCAGATATGGACCTGCTCGTCATTTTCTCGGCTTTGAAATACCCTTTAAGGATATGGCCTCTCGCTTACAGGCCAGATAACATTCCAAGCACCGAATACAACTCTTGTAATTGACTTTATAGCCTTCAATATTCAATGCGCTCGGGAAGGGACAGGCCTCGATACAGTCCCCGCATCTGTCGCACCGCTCCCTTAAAATCTTCGGGTTGGTCCCGACATGCCCAGTGCTGTATAAAAATCGATTAAAGGGTTTGGAAAAGATTTTTGAAAACACAACATCGAGTGTATAAATCAGTCTAAATCCCAGATGGAAGAAAACGCTTTTCTGAGGGATATCAAAACGCGTCTTGACTTCTTCGACAGGCTCTCCGACGACATGGACATTCTCTTGACTCGGGCTCCCATCCCCTAAATCTATATATTTCACTTCTTGCCAAGGAAGGCCGATGATCTGACTGCAGACTTTATCAACAGACACCATGTTTCTTCCAGAAATGATTAGCCCTAAATCCACTTTGTTTCCGTAAGTTGGACCATCTCCTTCCAGACAGGTCATCGCATCGACCACAGTCAGGATGGGCTTGAAGACTCTGCCTAGATCGGCGATAGAAGCAGACACCCCTCGAATGTGCACTCTTCTCTTCTCAGAATCGGGTAACAATCCGATGAGGTTTTTCATCGCGCATGTCATCTTGGCTGAGACATGAGTTTTCAATTTGGGAAGGTTAATGATCTTCGCTTTATCAAGAATTCTGGGTATTCGAAGCGACCTGAACACCTTTCCACCCGGAACAGGGATCTTGATTAAATCAGAAAAATTCTCGATGAGTGGAATGTTATTCAGCCTGGTAAAGTCATAGACACCCAGAGCCTGGTAGACTTTTCTCTTATCGAATTCTATGGCTGGTGTTTCGAAAATGATGGGTCGACCTCCGCAACGGAGGACCTCATCGGCCACCACCCGAATGATCTCAAAATCTGTCGTGACTCCATGAGAGGAAGCCCGTGGGGCAACAAAATTTGGTTTTAGATAAATTGTTTCCCCTGGTTCGACGACAGATGCCATCCCCCCTACTCGATCGATGGCTCTTCTCACAGAGCTATCAACGTTTTTTTCGAGTCGAGTTACTGAAACAACACTATCCATTTTTCTTACCCAGATCGGTTATCTCTAAAAATCTCTTATCTTACCTTTGGATAAGAAATCATGTCTTACTTCATCCGGGAGATTGTCTTTATGATATCTTCTGGCTTGGGTGGGCATCCGGGAACGTGATAAGCATCAGACTTACGGGCCGTGTCCCGACAGCAATCTCCGAGGCAAAGAACGCGACCAGGATCTTCGGGTATCTTGGCTTTCTTCCCTCTAAGAAGGTCTAAACGTTTAAACAGGATAAAATAGATAAATTTCGGGAAGAATGTGAACCAATATCGGGGCTTAAGGAGAGCAAGACGGATTGCCTCCTCAAAGCAGTGGTCATCCTCGGCACAGGCTCTGTAGTTTTTCCACGAGTAGAAATTCAATACCTGTTTGGGTTTCGGACTGGGTGCCTTAAAACATGTCCGANNTCCTCGGTCGCGCAGCGGAGATGCTCGATCCGAAAAGGAGATAGTCCCATGAATTGACAGCAGGCCATGTCCATCTCCAGCATGTTGTCTCCATAGACCATCACTTTTGTATGTTTCTTCTTCCCTGTTGTCGGGCCCTCTCCCTCCATCGACTCGATACCATCGATGATGACGAGGTCAGGCTTAACGACTTTGGCAACGGCGACCAGACTCTGGTGGAGATCATGATCCCTATGATTAGCCTTTTTCGCTTCGGGGGTCAGGAGACCCTGCTGGCTTTTCATGGAAAGTGTGACTCCAGTGTGGAAGTGTGTTTTCATCTTGGATACGTTTATGTAGAGATCGCTTTTGAGCAAAACCAGGGGAAGCTCCAGAAAACCAAAGGACCATTCTCTCTTGACTCTTTCTACCCGGTGAAGGTCTAACAAGCGGACCTTTTTTCTTCGGGCTAGACGGTGATAACCGGACTTGCGGAAAGCCTTATCCACGTTGACTCCAGCCGCCGGTCCTTCCCCGATGACTATCCTTTCGATTCCTTTCTCTCTTAGAACGTTCACCAAAGCCTCCACAACCCTAGGTTCTGTGGACACACAAGATCGTGGCTTGGCTGGACGGACGATATTGACCTTTATGAAAGCACTTTTTTTTCCTCTAAAATCGATATTGAGCTCAGCCAGTGATTTAGATACAGAAGATTGGATGGAAGGCACGTGGTATCCTGTGATCTTATCAAAAAAGACGGCCATACTCTCTCGCTCTCAGTTTTACCGGAATTCAAAAATCGTTATCTCAGGAGGACAGAAGAGTCTGATGGGTACCGTACTGTAACCTATTCCCCTTGAGACATAAAGTGTGAATTTCTCTAAGTGATACAATCCCGCCGTATACTTTTTCCCGATCGAAGTCAGGGTAACGAGCGGTCCATAAAAAGGAATCTTGATCTGTCCACCATGAGTATGTCCGGTCAAGATGAGATCCATATCTTTGAGCCTTTCCTTGGAATGGGCAGGCTTTCCGATCCGGAATCTCTCTCTTCCCTGTTCGTCCACTGAATCACTGAATTGACAAAAGACGGAATCACGCAGAGGGCTCCCCTTGTAGGCTTTTATCCGAATCCAGAGATGATATTTGACATTCTTATCTGCCTGGAATTCAGCTTCGAAATGATCTTTCGGGTCTATTTCCGGCTGGAACCGCCACTCCTTTTCTAGGGGCAGATCATCCAGATGAAACCGGAACAGGGCAGAAGGATCAGGCTCCTTTTTCCATTTTCCATGGATCATGGAACGTTCAACATCTGAGGCAGGAATCACGATTAACTCCGGGTATTGAGCTCGTCTTTCTTCGTCTTTGAGGAGATGGTCGATGTCTTCAAAATCCTTAGCCTCGAGAATCTTATCGAGTTCCGGGTAGGGATTCAGAAGAATGGTATCCACGAAGACACCCACTTGTCGACTCTGAACCCGAAGAGTCTGCACACCATCTCTCTCGAAATAAACGTCCCCATGCTCCGGGCTATAAGCAGAACTGTCTTCCCACCCCCAGTGTTTGAAATGATCTTTTTTTGAGGCTGATTCCAAGAGATTGACGACCAGGGCATCAGCCCGTGAAAACAGAATATCAGGAGAATGAGCCAGT